>Ga0214544_1003909_pt1 | contig 30340 bp, 17 predicted proteins | sample CNSS3metaG_FD_160074 | JGI IMG/M metagenome (GOLD analysis project Ga0214544, IMG submission 160074) | Root nodule microbial communities from cowpea collected in UCLA plant growth center, Los Angeles, California, USA - CNSS3 | ecosystem: Host-associated > Plants > Roots > Nodule | place: USA...
TTGGCAAGATCTTCAAGTTCAGTCAATGGATTTTCATTTAGATACATCTCATCAAGAGCTTCTTTAAAATATTCTTCATCACCTGCATTTGTTTTATTTGACTCAAGAGGGTTCTCCTCAAGGTCCACAATTTCATCAAAAACAACATGCACAGATTCTTCCACATTCAAGATTCTTCTATTGAAAATTTTGTAGGCTTTACTAGTTAATGAATATCCTAAGAAAATAGCTTCATCGGCTTTAGAATTAAATTTACCCAAATTTTCTTTTCCGTTATTTAGAATAAAGCATTTGCATCCAAATATTTTTAAATGTGCTACATTAGGCTTTCTTCCTTTAAACAATTCATAGGGGGTAATTTTTAAAATTGGTCTAATGAGCATTCTATTTAATACATAACATGATGTGCTCACAGCATCAGCCCAAAAATATTTAGGCACATCATATTCGTTCAACATTGTGCGAGCTAATTCTTCTAAGGATCTATTTTTCCTTTCTACAACTTCATTTTGTTGAGGAGTTCTAGGTGCAGAAAAATTATGCATAATTCCGTTTTCTTCACAAAAGTTTTCAAACAATTCATTTTGAAATTCTCCACCATGATCACTTCTTAAAACTTTAATTTTCAAATCTTTTTCATTTTGAACTACTTTTGCAAATTTCTTAAAAGCTTTAAATGCCTCACTTTTTAGTGTGAGAAAGAAGGTCCATGTATATCTTAAGTAATCATCAACAATAACAAGAGCATAATAATTTCCTCCAAAAATTTTTGTCCTTGAAGGACCAAACAAATCCATATGCAAAAGTTCTAAAGGTTTTGATGTAGAAATCACATTTTTTGAATGAAATGAAGATTTTACTTGTTTTCCTTTTTGACATGCATCACATAGTTTATCTTTTTCAAACTTTATTTTTGGCAATCCAATTACTAATTCTTTAGAAATTAATTTGTTTAATTGTTGCATGTGAATATGAGCAGCTCGTTTATGCCACAACCAAGGATTTTCTTCTTTAACAACCAAACAAGTTATATCACTAGATGATGCATTATCAAGATCAATCAAGTAAATGTTATTGTGTCTCATACCTTTCAAGGTTACTTCTTTGGAGTCCTTTTGATGAATAGTGCAGTAGTCACTCTCAAATATTACTTTGAGTCCTTTATCGCATAATTGGCTTATACTGAGAAGATTGTGTTTTAGTCCTTCCACATACAATACATCTTTGATCTCCAAAGTATTTCCTCCACCTACATCACTCGTTCCAAGTATTTTTCCCTTGTTGTTATCCCCATAAGTGACAAAGTCCTTCCACATACAATACATCTTTGATCTCCAAAGTATTTCCTCCACCTACATCACTCGTTCCAAGTATTTTTCCCTTGTTGTTATCCCCATAAGTGACAAATCCTTGTTCCTTTCTTTTAAAGTTCTTAAACTTCTTTTTGTCTCCAGTCATGTGTCTTGAACAACCATTGTCAAGATACCACATTGATCTTCTGGATTTAGAAGTCATCTCACTGTCAGAATCACCGTGATTAGCCATCAAACATAGATTTGCTTCTTCATTTTCAGAATCGCTAGAATTTGATGAGCTTGAGGCATTATCTTCCCATGTTATGTATGCCTTCTTTTTAAAGAATTTTCTGCCCTTCTTTTCTTCACTTATCTTTGAATTTAGGCAATCAGCCTTGTGAGGTGTCCAGATTCTCCACATCCGTAGCATTTGAAATTTGAGGATGATCCTTGATTATCCTTCTTGTTGTTTTTGAATTGATTTTTACCTTTGGCCTTCATGAATTTTGTAAACTTCTTAATCATAAGACTAAGATTTTCATCGTCATTTGAATCTTCTTCTTCCTTTTGCTTTTTGCCTTTAACCACTTCAGTTTTGAAGGCTATGTTTTTCTTTCTTCCAATATCTTCTTCTTCATTTAGTCTGCCCAGTTAGAGCTCATGTTCTCCCAATTTTCCAAATAGAGCCACCATCGTCATTGTCGCAAGATTTTGTGACTCTGTGATGGTTGTCACCTTCGGCTGCCAAGTCCTGTTCAAGGATTTAAGAATTTTTATATTTAATTCATCAGTGTCAAAAGTTTTACCTAGACTTGTGAAATGATTGACGATATGTGTGAATCGTTTCTGCACATCGTAGATAGTTTCTCCTTGTTGCATCCGAAACATTTTGTATTCTTAGATCAAGGAGTTCTTGCGTGTCCTTTTCACATCGTCTGTTCCTTCATGGGTCACACGCAATATTTCCCACATATCTTGTGCACTGGTGCAGACTGAGATCCTGTAAAACTCATATAGGGTTAAAGCATATGAAATTATATTTCTAGCTTTTACATCATACTGAGCTCGTCTATTTTCGTCTGTTGTCCATTGCGAGAATGGCTTTGGTTCCTGCACATCATTTACAATATTAACCGGAACAAATGGACCATTTACCACAGCATCCCAAATACCTCTATCAACAGATTCCAGAAAAATTTGCATCCTAACTTTCCAGAAAGGATAGTTTTCACCAGTAAATAGAGGAGGTCTATTGATAGACGCACCCTCAGCAAAGGTTTGATTTTGTCCCACCATTTTCGAAAAAATTTGAATAACTATCAAAGCAAGCTCTGATACCAATTATTGGTATCGTGCAGCGAAATGTTTAAGTGTTTGGACAGAAATCAAGAAGGGGGTGAATTGGTTTTAAGTAATAAAATTAATACTTTAAAATTTTTCCAAAATTTATCGATTAAATCAAATATTAATTTCTTTAAACACAATAATAGATGAAATAAAGAGATGGAGAAGAAGATTGAACACAAGTATTTATATTGGTTCGGATCAAAAGACCCTACGTCCAGTTGTTAATCTCTTAAAAACAAGATTAACTAAATCACTAATAAATAACATATTACAATCAGATAGTAAAAGTATAAGGAAAGAAAACACATCTCTTGATCACACAAGAGATGAACACCTTTCTCTGAATCACACAGAGAACCTTGACCTTAGCTTTCCTAGCAACAGCAGTAGCACTCAATCTCCTATAACACCTCTCAGGAAAAGTTATCGCTCTACCCACACTAGGTTTTTCAAAGCTTCTTTTGAGAACACTCAGAGAACTCTCTTGCAATCACAACACTAGCACTCTAGCTTCTCAAAAAGGTAAGTGAAAGTAACTCTGATGTTCCTTAAATAGGGGTTCCAGAAATTAGGTCAAAAAGCTGAACAGTCGCGCCCAACTGACCAGGATAATCAATTATCACTAGTGATAATCGATTATTCTAGTGTGTTTTATGAAAAACAAATTTTTGAACAGATAATCGATTATCAGATGTGATAATCGATTATTCCAGTGCTTTCTTGAAAAAAGTGGTTCAACTCAAGATAATTGATTATCCTAAGTGATAATCGACTATCACTTTGATTTTTCGAGAAATACCAGAATTTTCTTGTACAATATTGATTCTAACAAATCTAATTACACTTTTCAAGATAGCTTTAAACACAACAACACATGTTCTTTATATTGACTTCCAGATGGCTTTCAGGCTTCTTTTATCATCATCAAAATCTTGCTTCAACATTTAGACTTGTATTGCTTTTGCCAACAATGATTGTCGCGTTGAACATTAAATTTTTGTTTTACTTCCGCGGCGGATATTAATGAAGTTGTGACGTTCCAGCTTCTTTTTATATACTTAATTATTTATTTAAGTAATATCTTTTAGGGATGTTAAAGAGTCTTTGGAGCTTGTTCATGAGCTCCCTATTGTAGTAGGAGGGAATGTGTCTCCTCCTAAGGGTTGACTTAAGATCATTCCAATATTCAATTGAAGGTCAATTACTTCTTAGCCTCTCTTGGACTATAGAAGTCCACCAATACATAGCATACCCTTGAAAGCTTAGGGTAGCTAGAGGCACTTTCCTTTCTTCACTAACTTGATGGCAAGAAAAGAGTTGCTCAACCTTCATCTCCCAATCCAAATAAGCTTCAACAACATCCTTGTCTTGAAAGTGAGGCAAGTCTACTTTAACTTCTCTAGGAGTAAGGTCTTTTCTTTGTCTCTTAATGTGGGAAGGTTGTTGATAATATTCTCCTAATCTTAATCCTTCCTCTTCCCCATATATTGAAGCTCCACTTCTAGACCCTTTGCTAGAATTACTCCTACTTTTTAGCTTATTTTGGATTTTCTCATCTCTTTTCTTTAAAGCTTTGATTTGTTCCTCCAAGAGAGCAATTTGGCCATCTCTTTCCAATTGATCTTTACCTTGTAAATTGCCTCTTGTTGTCTCCATAGTTCAAGTGATTTGAGTTGTTGAGAAACATGTTTTAAACTATGAATTGAATCCTCATAATCACTTACACTATGTAGGGAGGGTTGACTAGCCATGATTACTAAAAGCTAACTAAGAAATTCTAAAGAAGTAAATAGCAAACTTCTTGAATTATCTTCCAGGAAAGAGAGGTGAATCACTTGGATTGCTTATTTACCAAGTCTTTCCTTGCCAAAGTAATTTAAAGAATGTTGCACAAAACTTCTAAAATAGAATTAGACACACACTAACAATTAAGCAACAAAAACAAAAAAAATTTGGAGTCTAACTATGCGGCCTACTTTGGTGAGGCTTGATGTTGCAAGACACATTCACCGTCTACAAGCGCTTTTACTATTTAAGAAGGTTCTAATTAAGAGATGAGAGAACACCAAAGGCTCCCCCAAGACACTTAGTTAGTCCAAAGAGATACAAGAAAGAAAACTTGAACAAATACGACTCAAATGAATACAATCACAAATTTGCGCAAAATTTAAAAGTCTTCAAGTGTTTCACTCCACTCTTTTCTTTCTTCTTTTGTCTCACTCAAGTGTTTGTTTTGAATTTTCTCCTTTGTGAACTTCACTTGTAGCTTGGAGTTTCACTTTGGTTTCCATCTCCTAGGATGTACTTCTTTTGCCACTTTCTTTTGATCTTTTCTTTTGATTATTTTTGGCACTTGCTTGTACTCTTTTTGTGCTCTTTTTCTTTCTTTTTTTATAGCTCTTACAGCAGCTAGTTTCCACCACAAATCAGAATCACCACCACACTATGCTTGATCATTTGCATTTTAATAGAAACAAAATAGAAGGAACCTTAAAGGAATCAAAAGAAGAATATGATGAAACTCAAGGAAACACAATGGAAATTAACTCTAAAGAACTTGCCAAGAATTAATTAACAAGTATGAACTCAAATGCGAAAATTAAAAGCACACAAAGCACACTAGAAACGAAAATGAAACTTAGGTGATTAAGCAAGCACAAGGAAAATTCCCACTAGACATTAAGATAACAAAGGTTATCTAGATGTGAAGGTTCATTTCCAGGGCTCCAAGGGAGAAGAGAAGGTGTATTTATGAACCAAAAATAGCAGCAAAATAGTAGCAATACAGCAACAAAACAACAGCAGAATGGAAAGCTAAATAAAGGAATTTAAGACATAATTGAACTACACATTACTCTAGACAAAACATATGGATGAGAAAATTAAAATGACTCAAATAGATGAAATAGAAAATGAACAAGACTCAAACAAAAATGTAAAAGGCACACAAATTCACCATGGTTGAGCTCTTAGGCACAATAGCCGAATGGTTCCAAAGGAACAATGATAAGAACCATATAACCAATGAGGTGAAAAGAAGAAAAACAACAAGACAACCAAAGGAAGTAATGATAAGTCCATCTTCAAGAGTAAGGAAGCCAAGGAGAAGCCATGCAGAATTGATGAGGCTTCCATGGAGAAGGATAAAGGTGTGGAAGCTAGCAGATGAGAGGAGAAGTGATGCGGCAATGGTGTTTAGAGAAGCTCTAAAGTGAGGTTAGGCCAACACTCAAGGAAGGGGGCTAGAGGAATTCAAGAAGGAGAACTCTAGCCTAAGTTGACTCACAAAAAGAGAGGAGTATGGAGTCATCTCAACAGAGTTTCTCTACTATATTCATGAATGAAAATACAAGGTCTCCTAAGCTCTCTATTTATAGTAGAAAAAGATAGCCAAGTGGTCTAGAAAAATGGATCTAGAATGTGGTATTTGGAGCCAAAAAGATAGCATGAGGCAAGTGTGACTTGCCACCTAAGCAAGTCACAAGGAACTTGCTTCTAGGCGCATAAGAGAAGCTTGGTGACCAAGCTTTGAGCAAGAAGGATCTAGATCCTCTTGAAATGCGTTCTCCCTCTTGTTGGGCCAATTTCAAGCCCAACTCTTCTTTGGTCCAATTTCAAGCCCAACTCTTCTTTGGTCCAATTCTCTTTGAGGCCCAAAAACCCTCCAAGGCCCAATACATGACCCAAACAAAACCCTATTCTACAAAGCCCAAAATACAAGGCCCAAAAATAAACCCTATTCTAATATTTACAAACAAAGAGTCTTAGGCTAGGTCTTCACATCTTTCTTGGCCCATGTGAAGTTCATCTTGGGCCTTGTATGTGCATTGGAGGCCCATTCCTCTTGTATCCTCCTAGCCATGGCCCTTGGTGTAGGTCCCTTGGTTAGAGGCATCTCATCATAATTGGATTATGAGAAGATGTGGTTAAATTAGGATTTCAAGGGAAATTCTAAAAGGAAGGTTTTAGTGAATGTAAGGACATAAGGACTTAGTTTTGGAGGTATCCTCACGCTCCAATAACCATTAAGACTCATGTAGAGTATAATGGATTATGTCGGGAGGAGTAGCAGGAGGTCCTAATCTATGAACCCGATCAGTCATAGACGTGAAGGGGACTTACCCTGGGAGTGGTTGGGTGATAACCCCTTGTGCCCAAACTCTACAGAGTTTGGGAACCGTCACAGGTATAAGCCACCAAGAGCTCCAATGTCTCTTACATAATCCGGATATTGAGTCTAGAGTCATGTATATGTGATGTGGTTGTGGTGGCTTGAATAATTCTGATAAATGTGATAAGCCCTTGATTGATGTCTATTTAATGAGTTGTATGATTTCTCTTAATTAAGTTAGCTTACCCTTTTTGCATATGTTTGTTCTTTTTGTGTCTTTTCTCTTTTGCAATGATCGCCTACAATTGGTGTGAGTAGATAAAAGTGCAGGTGAAGACACACCCCTCCTGGATAGGAGTTGATTTATGGCATAAGCGATTCCAGCAGTAGTATTTACTCCATGTTTTGCTTAGACGTCGGGTGTTTTGTAACCCTTTCTTAGTGTAGGCTGTGATTATAGATAGTGCATGTATGGTTATTTCTGGATGACTGTATTGATACTTTATATCAGCCTATTCCTATCATCTACTTTGAATTATCATAATATAATGTTTTGTTTGGTAGTTTAAAAACTATTAAAACAGGATGTTACACCCTGTGGGGATGGGGATGGGTTAAAACTTTTGATACCCGTTGGGTTTGGGGATGGGGATGAGAATGAATTATTTTTACAGGGATGGATATGGGATAGTGAAACCCGTCCCTGCCCCACCCCGTTGCCATCCCCAGTAACAACGTTAAATGAGGTGCCACATGTTAGTTCCTGGACTTTTTGAATTTTTTGAATTTTTAAAAAAATTAAAAATTTGCCATGTGTCAAGCTAACATCGTGCCATGTGGCAGTGACAGTGTCACGTGTCACTATTAAGCCAGGTGTCATTTTCCTATTCTCAATTTAGTCTCAGTATTTAAATTTTTGTCTCAATTTAGTCCTAATTTTTGTAAAAATTGAGAAATTTTGTTCCTCTCCAAATTTAAACCAAATTTAATCTCTATGTAAATGTACACAAATATTTCTACCAAAACTAATATTTCGAATAAATATTTTTAACAAGATTAAGTTTATTTAAATTTATATTTTATATTAAACTTTATTTAAAATTGTTTTAAAGTTGTTAATAGAAAATAATGCTAATAACAAAAAAAAATCATAAATTATATTGATATTTTATCACATCATACTTTAATATTGTTTTTTATTTGAATTTATATTTTAAATAATTGCATATTTTTAAAATGTGTAAAATTCAATAATTTCTATACAAATATTTTAGTTGGTGTAAAAATAACAATTATATAATTTAAAAAAATTAACTAGTTTATGTAACAATAAAAAACAAATAAATTTAAAATTTGAAAACAATTTTAAGTAAAATTGAATGTGAAACAAATTTAAATAAACTTAGTTTTGTTAAAAATATATAATAAAAATATCCATTTGAATAAAAAAAATCAAATTTAATAAAAGTATTTGTATAACATTTATATAAAAGTTATTTTTTGTCTCAATTTGGAAGAGGACGAAATTGCACAATTTTTACAAAAAATGGAATTAAATTGAGACAAAAATTAAAATACAAGGACATATTGAAAAGATGACACCTGACATAATAGTACACGTGGCACTATCACTGCTAGGTAGCACGATGTTAGTTTGACACGTGGAAATTTTTTTTTAAATTTTAAAAAGATAAAAAAAATTAAAAAAATTCAGAAACTGACACATGACATCTCATTTAATGCCGTTACTATACCACTAATAGAAAGAACTTGATTACATCAAATTCCAAAATATAAATTAAATTGAGATAAAAAAATAGAAAGACTAAATTAATATTTTACTGTGAAAATCGAAACCAAACATATAATTTAACCTTTATTTTTATCCTTTATTTTTGTAATTTTTATATATGTAATATGTAATTCAGTCACTCAGGTAAACTCCCCAGCAAGTTAAGACCCCTTTATAATTTTTAATTTTTTTAAAAAATTTGAAAAAAATTCAAAAAATAAAAAAAAATTTAAAAAAATTCAAAAAATTCAGGAACATTATTATTATACAACATATAAAAAGACTTGATTGTATCAAATTTTTTAAAATATAAATTAAATTGATATAAAAAATTAGAATGACTAAATTAATATTTTAAAGTGAAAATCGAAACCAAACATATAACTTAATATTTATTTTTATCCTTTATTTTTATAATTTTTATATATGTAATATGTAATTCAGTCACCAAGGTAAACTCCCGAACAAGTTAAGACCCCTTTATATTCGTTGGTTCGTTCCTCTGGGGTGCGCAGCACTGAGAATCACAGAAGAACGAAAAAGAAAAGCCAGAGCTTGAAAAAGATGAGTAGCATCGGAACCGGTTACGATCTATCGGTCACCACGTTCTCCCCTGATGGCCGCGTTTTCCAGATCGAGTACGCTGCCAAAGCCGTCGACAACAGCGGGTACCTTTTCTTTCTTCAGTTCATGCTTTTCAAATTAAAACAAGTTATGTTAATAGTTATGATTCTGGTTTTATAATTGTGTCTTTGCTGCTGATCTTAGATTTGAAACTTTGTTTCAGAACTGTTATTGGGATCAAATGCAAAGACGGAGTTGTGTTGGTAGGTTTTTCTTAAAATTTCTGCTACATTTAGGGTTTTTATAGTTATTTATTTTTTAATCTTTTCTTGATTTGAACTTTTGGGTTTAGGGTGTAGAGAAGCTTATTCCGTCGAAAATGATGCTTCCGGGTTCAAACAGAAGAATACACTCGGTTCATCGTCACTCTGGGATGGTAATTTGTCTATGACCACTTGCCTGGTATTTTACTTTATTTGTTGCTTGATTCTTCTGATTTTTGTTTTTATTTTATGATAACCACAAAGACATTTGCTTAAGAGAGTCGTGGTTTGACTTGTATTTGTTTGCAAGCTTGAGAGTGACTCTTGAAATGCTACTGATGAAGTCGTGAGCTGGGGCTTTTAAAAATGTTCTGTGATGCAATTGCATCTGCAATGTCAAGGATTTTTTTTGTGGTCTCTGGGGTTGCATCAGCTTCATTTGTCTACGGTTTTCTGCAATATCAAGTTCATAGTAAAACCTTAGCTGCAGCTTTGACCGCTAATTTAAAACTTTGGTTTTTGTGATGAAGGTTAAGAGTGAAAGAAAGTGAAGAAGTATGAGCACTGTCATTTTATATATAGTCAGTACCTTAATACCTTAATTGGAAGCACAATTTGTTTTTGGTTTATGGGAATTCTGATGCATTTATTTTATGCCTTGGGGAGCATAGTAAATCATAGATTATTACTAACCAAAAATTAAACAGTAACGATGTTTCAGGAATTTTTCTTATTTGTTTATTGGAGATGGATATTAGAGAAGCCATGAAATCATGATGTTATAGATAAAATACAGTTCAGAACAAATTATTGTGTGCGTATGGTGTCACCTCCTAAAGCAAGCATTATACTGTAATCAAGTTAAAGCATTACTTAAGTAGTCATAGTATGGTGCCACGTGTCACAATCTTTTTATGTGGGCCGTAATCTTCTTCCAATTTTAGGCTGTAGCAGGATTAGCAGCTGATGGCAGGCAAATTGTTGCCCGGGCCAAGTCTGAAGCAACTAACTATGACAGGTTTGCTTCATTCTCTTGCAACATATACATCTGAAGTTGCTTCCTCTCCTCACCCCTTTTATTTATCTAAATGTATGATGAGTACCTATTTTTTTTTTTTATTGCTACTATCATGGACTAATTTGACACCTTGGAAAAGCCTTTTATTTTTTATTTCTAAGTTCGTTTCATTAAGCCATATTTTCCTGAAGGAAAAAAAGTTTTACCTAGAAAATTTCACCAGCTCAGTTCAGATAGACCAATTGAAGCCCGGTATAATATGACTTGTTTTAAATTTTCAAGTTAAACTTAATAAACTCTTGCCCTTTCCCCGACAAAAAAAAAGTGAGCCTGCAACTTCCATGAAAAGTAAGTGGTCTATATATACTGTTTACCATGACTAAGTATCTCTTAACTGTGTGGTTTATATGTTTGTTTTCATCTTTTGAGAGGAAAACTTTTCATTCTAGCTTGTATATCTTTTCAGCGTTTATGGTGAACCAATTCCTGTTAAGGAACTCGCTGACCGTGTGGCTAGTTATGTGCACCTTTGTACTCTATATTGGTGGCTCAGGTTCAATCAGATCACATCTCTTGTAGTGAACTCAAATCTGTATTTTGTTGTATTTGATATTAATAATAGATATGTTATGGTGATGCAGACCTTTTGGATGCGGTGTCATACTTGGAGGTTATGACAGGGATGGGCCCCAGTTGTATATGGTTGAACCTTCCGGTGTTTCCTATGTAAATCTACATATTGTTTTTTGAAACGATAATTGCTCAAGTTATTGCTATTTGTTCTTAGATGTTCCATGTGTGCCATTATTGTATTGATTTGTGTTTTTGGTATTTGTTCCAGAGATATTTTGGTGCTGCAATTGGGAAGGGCAGGCAGGCTGCTAAAACGTAAGTGTATATTTTGTAGTAATTATGTTTTTGTTTTTACTTTCTTTGCTAGGGGCGGTATCTTATGCACTTTTCTTTGCATCCTTAACTTTCTCTTGATATTTATTTTCTAGTAAAATATATTTCATGCTTTCTAGTAACTATTGAGTGATGTGGGATCTTGGTTTGTGAATTATGGCTATAAGCTACTGAAGGTGAAGCAAGAGAGCGTTAGATCTTGTAGAAACATCTCTTACTGAGTGAGTGTATCAAGTTTGTGGGGTAGTTGTCAGAAAACCAAATGATAATGTGTTCATTTTTGCCACTTGTTTTCATTTTGATATATGCTTCTAATTACTTGCAATGAATAGACAAAATCATGGAAGCTTTAGCGTATCACGTTCAAAACGTTCAAATCGATTCTTGGACGATTTGCTTCTCAATGACGTGAAACTTTTAATTAATTTGACGTGAATTTTATTTCTGAAATCAATTACACGTCCAATTGCCGCCAGACCAAACACACTATGTAATTCAGAATCCACTCCAGAATCATTTAGCCTTTTACCCCAATTTGAAATACCTTACTTGCACTCTGTTGTATTCCTTGTGCCATATTGATTTGGACAAGAAAAAGAAATTACTGGATTCTTGACCAAATTTAACGATAACTCTGACCTGGTTATTTGGTTGCCAAACTTGGAACAACAGACTGGACCGCCAGTTCAACGAGGAAACCACTGTACCAGTTCAGTGTTTGGTTTGTTTGAACCAAAGAACGGCCTAGAACTGGTGGACTTGGACAAATGTGACTCAAATGAGATCTTGATATATTAGATGTGTACCCAATATGATATTAAACAGTCTTGTTACTTTCTTGGCAGAGAGATTGAGAAGTTGAAGCTTGCTGATATGACTTGTCGACAAGGGGTTATTGAAGTGGCTAAGATGTAAGTGGAATGGTTATGATTATTGGCTACAGTATCTGTAGTTGCTTTATTTTATATTCTTGAATGTGGACTTTCCTAATTTTTTATTTGAATGCTTTGTTGTTTCTCATTACATACGAACTGTTGCTAATTTTGATCAGAGTATGAATAATAATAATAATTGTGTCAAACAGTATATATGGAGTTCATGATGAGGCAAAGGACAAAGATTTTGAACTAGAAATGAGCTGGGTATGTGATGATTCAAATCGACAACATGTAAAGGTATGTTTGGGTGTGCTTTCAGTTACTTCTATATGCAGGCAATTTGTGTCAGTTTATAACAATGACAAATATGCTTCATTTGGTTGGGGACTAGTTGTAGTTTTTACATTTATTTCTTTTTCTTTATCATCCAGTTTATTCTTTTTTAAGCTATATTTTCTAGCTGATGATAAAAAGAATGAAGAAAAATGTTTTTGAAGGTAAGTTACAGGAAATGGAAATATTGGCCTGTCAAGGTAAGGGGAGAGCATTGAAGAAGTTGCTACCTAGGGCTGGCATTTAAATTATATTTGTTGTAGGAAGTACGAGTTCAGTTTACTGCAAAGACTTCCTGTGCTATTTTGAACTCCCATGGTATTGCATTCAAGGTGGATTTCTTAGGTGTTTAACTATTTGTGTGGGGGTAAAAAGATTACCACAGTATAAAGCATCTTTAGTCCAGCATGGCTGGTATTTAGATACTGTAGCTTAATGTATGTGTGCATGCGCTCCTTTTTACATGATTTTGGTTTGACTCATGACATTTATCCATGGAATGTTTCTGGACCGTCCCTGCTTCATAGCAGAATTTTCTATGGCTCAGGACATGGATTTCTTTTCTGCACTTTTGGTTGCTTATTTTTTGACTTCTGTTTGCAAATTCTTCCTCCCTGTGAAGTGGAGAATGCTAAACCTCTGGGCATCCTTGCCCTTTGGATCCTCTTGGGTGATAACTAAAATATCACTGGACAGTTTTTTTCCTCCAATTGCTTGTCTCTCTTTTGATAAGGAATTCATCTCATCCATAAAATGACCTGAATTTATTTTAACGAGTTCCCTTGGAAATCTTTGCCAACCAGGTCCAACACAGTTGAGTTCTATTACCACGTTGCCTAGGTTTCGATTCCTAGTCATGTAAATGGTGAAAACTTGGGAGAAAGAAAACCCAGTTTAGTGGTCTCTACATCTAGAAAGGAATTAGTGTGTTCACTCATTCTTGCAAAAGAAGCTATCCTTTGAGTTAGAAAGTTGATTATTGTTGTTGTTACTGTTCAGGTCCCAGACGATCTTCTAGAAGAGGCTAAAGCAGCCGCCAAAGCAGCTCTTGAAGAAATGGATGCAGATTAATAGACTAGACATATTTATTCCAAAGTTGTATTACGTAACTTTGTAATTGAGCATTTGGAACATCTATAGGAAATGCAAAGGCTTCACTAGTTGGATTTTGTATGCTTCCTGATGATTTAATGCCCTTGATTTCGTGTTTTTGGATGATTTGAGGTTTGAAGTTCAAAGTGTTGAATTTTATCAATGATTGTAGTTTATGTAGCCAATAATTTCTGATGTCTTTATTCCTTCGTAGGATTAGAACCATCGATTTTAATGCATTTCTTTCGTTAAGATAATTGTCTTTTATGGGTCTCGTTAATTGTTACACTCCAGATGAAACACTCAAGATGAAATTCAAATGAAATGGTGTGTATTTTTATTTTAAGACAATGAGTATTTTATTTATTTTGAGAAAAAGAAGTTAACATAATAAATAGATAATAAATAGAGGAGACTTGATATCTTCTAATAACAAATAAAAAGATCGCGCGGTATAGATAAGAGATTTATAACAGTACAAAATGTTGTGCTGATAGCAATTCCTATGTGGGTAGTACATAGTAACTATTTCTCTCGGATTTTTTATTGGTGGATGCTTACGGATACGATTATTTTGTAAGGTTTGCAAAGCTTGAAACTTGGGTTAATTTATTCATAGGATTTTCTGTGCCGCAAAGTGGGGAATGTTACAACATTTTAGAGGTTGTGAATGTTAAAGAGAAATACATTGTCCATGTACTATTTCTCTTGTAGTTAACCCGTGAGACAATGTCGTTGAAGGTCTCCAATCTTTATTGAAACTTCTTTTCCTGTTCTTTAGTGACAAAGAGGTGGTCAAATATTCTTATTAAAGTTAAAAGAGTACAAAATTATAAAATTATAAAGTTACATGAAAAAAAGTAAGATGATAACCACATTCTTTACTTAATAGTCACGTTACCTAGTTAACAGAAAATCTATGAGTGTGTTTGGATAGAGTAATTTAATAAAGCAATTTTCTTTTTTTGAAGAATTTAGATTTCTTTGTAATGAAAAGTTTTATTTGGATAGAGAAATTAAAAAGTATTTCAAACGCAAGCATTTTTTTGAGAGATTTCAATTAGCTAAATTAGTAGAAATTCAAATACCCTCAAAATAGGTAGAATTTGAAATTCTTCTCACTCAACCTCACATTCTAGATGATACAGACGGACACGATGACTCGGACGTGTCCGACGACCCGAACGTGCCCGATGACCCGGACGGACCCAACGACCCTGACGAACCGGACGGGCCCGACAACCCAAACGAGCCCGATGACCCAAACAGGTCTGACGACCCAAACAGGCCCGACGATCTAGATGGGCTCGATGACCCAGACGAGTCTGACGACCTAGACGAGTCAGACAACCCAGACGAGCCTGACAACATGGACGGGCTTGACGACCCAAAAGAGCCTGACGACCCAGACGGACCCTTCAAAATCATTGGGCCCGACGACCCAGACGAGCACGACGACTCGGACGTGCCCGATGACCCGAAAGTGCGGGACGATGCGGATAGGCCTGACAACCTAGACGGGCCCGATGACCCGAATGGGCCCGTCTAGGTCGTTGGACAGGCCCGATGACACGGACGATCTCAATGATCCAAACGGGCCCGACAACTCGTACGAGCCAGACTATCCGGACGGGCTCGACAGTTTGAAAGGGCTCGTACGAGTTGTCGGGCCCGTTCGAGCCCTGGGCCCGTCTAGGTCATTGGGCCTGTCCGGGTCGTCGGACGTGTCCAAGTCGTCGGGCCCATCTAAGTCGTCAGGCTCGTTCGGATCCTCTGGCCCATCCTAGTCGTTGGACCCGTCCGGGTCTTCGGGCTCGTCTGGGTGTACGGGCTCGTCCGGATCATCAAACTCGTCCGGGTATTCGGACCCGTCCGGGTCTTCAGCCTCATCTGGGTGTACGGGCTCGTCCGGGTCGTCGAACCCGTCTGGGTATTCGGACCCGTCTGAGTATTCGGCCCCGTACGGATTGTCAGGCTTGTCCAGCTCGTCAGGCCCGTCCAGGTCTTTAGTCCGTCCAGGTCGTCGGGCCCGTTCAGGTCGTCGAACCCGTTTGGAGCATTAGGCCAATGATCTAGACTGGTTGGACCGGGCCATATTGACGAACTTAACAGCACAATCATGCAGTATGAGTCATCAGGCCTCTATATCATCGGGTCACCCAGCCTGTTTGGGCTTCCCAGTCGGTCCAACTCGGGTGGGTCATCGGGTCTAACCAATCCAATTGCGTTTTTGGGTCTGCCCGACCCATCTGGGTTGTCGAGCATGTTTCCAAATTTATCATGAACTCAAAACATAATTAAGCGTAACATAAATATTGTTAAAATTAAATTTTATCTCACAATAAATTCAATTTTTTTTCCAAACAAGAAATTGAAATGTAAGGTATTTTAATTTCTTTATCCAAACAAGTTATTTAAAAAATGAATGGAATTTAATTACAAGCCATTCAAATACAAAGCATTTCAATTTCTAAGCATTGTTGAAATGCTCCATCCAAAACACAAGGTAACATTAATTGAATTTTTTTGAATTTTTAAGGATTTAATAAACCACAAAAATTTAATAGAAATTTAATTGAAAACTTCAAAATTTATTAAGGACTTAAAAATTGATTAAGGCTAATTTAAATATTTGACTAGCTTTTATTTTTATAATTATAATATTCTTTCTCAAGTTGAAGTATAAGTCAAATGTTCTTAATTTAGTGTAAATATAATTGATCATGGGTTCTTTTGGTTGTTAATTATTTATTAACTTAATAAAGTTAATAAATTTAGTGGTGATGTTTTCATGTTTTAATTTTTTTCATAAAATGACAATTCATCTTAATATGTTTTTGTGGTGACAAAAAAAGATGGACTTCCTTTAATAAGGAGTTTTAATGATGATGATGACTTATGAAGAAGTATGGTAGACTTAATAACGATGCATGAAAATATTGAAGACTTAAAGAATGCTTGGATTCAAGAGATACATTAAAGACTTAAGGGTTTAGTTGTTTAGGTCTTGTAATATGTGTATGTTATTTAAAATAGTTAAATTAGCAGGTTAAGAGTCAAAAGGAAGAACCCAAGTAGCAGAGCACTTAGAGAATGTTTTATTTTTATAAAACAAACTTATGATAATCGATTATCCTAAGTATTTCTCTATTTTTTCAGAAACTGCTCTGGATAATCGATTATCAGCGCGAAACAATGTTTTTCAGAAACTGTTATGGAATAATCGATTATCACTTATGATAATCGATTATCTATGGTAATTGTAACTTAACTTTTCATATTCTTAGCCTAACTTCTAAATAGGCTTCTATAAATAAAATGGTAGGCTTTCATTTGGACAGACAAAAGTAAGAGAAGTTTGAGTACTTGAGAACTCTCTATGGGAAGGCTTTGGAAAACCTAGTGTGGGTAGAGCGATAACTTTCATCAAGTAGGATTTTGAGTGATTGAGTGCTGGTGCTATTGCTAGGAGAAGCTGGTCATCCTTTGTGTGATTCAAAGGAGGTGTTCATTCCTCGTGCGATTCAAGGAAGGTGTTTCTTCATCTCTTGAGTGATTCAAGAGAGGTGTTTTCTAAACCCTAAACTTTCTTATTTGTGATTGTATTTGTGATTTATTTTAGTGATTGAGTTAATCTCATTTTTTAGAGATTAACAACTAGACGTAGGGTCTTTTGATCCGAACCAGTATAAATATATTGTGCAATTTCTCTTCCCTACTCTTTTTTATTTTATTGTGGTTATTAAAATAAATGAAAGAATTTAAATTGATCTTTGATATTAAAAGGGAAAAAAAATTAAAAGTACAATTTTTATTAAGAACCCAATTCACCCTCCCTCTTGGATTTTGTCCACACGTGAATCATTCCGCTACGCGAATTCTAACAATTGGTATCAAAGCTTGGTTTGATAATTTTTCAAAATTTTTGAAAATGGTTAGGAAAAATCAAACCTATGTAGAGGGTGCGTCTATTGACAAACCTCCACTTTTTACTAGTGAAAATTATCTTTTCTGAAAAGTCAGGATGCAAATCTTTTTTGAGTCTATTGATAAAGGTATTTGGGATGCTATTTTAAATGGTCCTTTTGTTTCTACTATTATTGTTAATAATTTCCAGGAACCTAAGCCCTTTTCGCAATGGACTACGAAAGAAAATAGAAGGGCTCAATATGATGTTAGGGCTAGAAATATAATATCATCTACGCTAATTCTTGATGAGTTTGTACAAGTGCCTAGGAAATGTGAGAGATTTTAAGAGTAACACATGAAGGTACATATGATGTTAAACGAGCAAGGAAAAATTCTCTCATCCAGGAGTTCGAGATGTTTCAAATGCTACAAGGAGAAACAATATATGATGTGCAAAAGCATTTCACTCATATCGTCAATCATCTCTCCGGTTTAAGTAAAAATTTTGACACTAGTGAGCTAAATATAAAAGTTCTTAAAACTTTGAATATGAATTGGCAGCCAAAGGTGACAACCATTACAAAATCACAAAAACCTTGCAACAATGTCCATGGCATCTCTCTTCAGAAAGTTAAGGGAGCACGAGCTTGAACTAGGCAGATTAAACGAAGAAGACCAAGGAAGAAAGAAAAATATTGTCTTTAAGTCTGAGGTTGTCAAAAGCAAAAGCCCCAAAAAAGATGACGACTCTGACGATGGGAACATGAGTCTCATGATAAAAAAGTTCACAAAGTTTATGAAGAGCAAAAACAAAGGACATCATAAAAGGCATAAAAATGAAAACCAAAATTTTGTTTCAAATTTCAATTGCTATGAATGTGGTGAGACAGGTCACGTAAAAGCATACTGCCTAACTGTTAAAAAAGGTAAAGAGAAGAAGGGTAAATAGTTTTTCAAGAAAAATAAATGGGAGGGTAACGATTGAAGTTCTTCTTCAATATCATCCAACTCTAGTGAATTTGATGAGGAAGCAAATCTGTGTTTGATTGATGACCATGACTCTTCTGACAATGAGGTAAGCTCTTGTAGTAATAAGGATGATTATGATTCTTTATATGATGCATTTCAACAACTACTTCATAAGTCCAGTAAATTAGATACTACTCATAAAAAATTAAAACCTGATTTTAAGGATTTACAAAGTAAGTTCAAAAAATATCCTGAAGAAGAAGAAATTTTGAAATATAAAATTTCAATTTTAGAAAATAAAGGGACTGAAAATATTGAGTGTGCATCTTGCAAAAGTTATATGTTTGATATTAACACTCTTGAAAAAGAACTTGAAGATGCAACAAATAATAAAAGTTTTGAAAAACCAATGTTTAAGAGAAAGTATTTTCATAAAAATAAGCAAGCTCACAAGAATAAAAGTAAAAGAACCCGTAGGGTATGGGTAGAGAAAGGAACAACTAATTCTAGGAATATAAATTATGTAACATGCTTCTATTGTATGTAAAAGGGGCACACTTCAAATATATGTAGAATTAAAAATTTTGATGTTCATAATGGAAGATATGCTTGGATTCCTATTATAAAGTAACATGTCTCTAACCTTAAAGGACCCAAATAAGTCTTTGGGGACCATTTTTTTTTTCAATTTTGCAGGTTAATTTCAAAACCAAGAATGTTTCAATGGTATCCTGGTAAGTTCTATGTACTGAGAAAAGATTTAGGCACATTGAATGTTACTAATGTGTCTTAAACTTAAAAAATGACCATTTTTATTGTTTTTCAAAAATCGTCGTGAAAATAATCGATTATTTTAAGTCATAATCGATTATCATTATGAAATAATCGATCATTGCGAAAAATAATTGACTATCTGATGTTCTGGAAATTTTTGAGAAAAATTGATGAACTAATAAGCGATTATCATTTGTCATAATCGATTATCTTGTGTAGTTGAATACAAAAATTCAAAATTTTGACATTGTATGAGTTTTTCAAACATTTAAGTTATTGTCATTCATAAATAGAAATTAGTTTTTTTTTTAATCTTCGTTTTCTCTAAACTTTAGAGTTTCTCTTTGATTTAGGGGGAGTATTTGTTCTTGAAATGTTTGTTTTTATGAATACAGGAAAATATTACATATAAGGGGAGTTTTATCTCTTAAACTATTTTTTTCTATCAAAAGGGAAACTTAAGTTATCTGATTTAGGGGGAGCTGTCTAAAAAATTCATTTTTTATTATGATATAAAAGGGGGAGACATGTTTATGTTGATGTCTTGTAATACCTTGCGTTTTAAAAAGGGGAGAAAATTATTTATCTTTTTTTTTTTTGCATTAACTACTCTTTTCTCTTAAATTGTTGATTAAGAATATGGCATATCATAAGTCTTCAACAAATTTTGATCGTCATAAAAAAGGGGGAAATTTTTACAAAATGAAGAAGATGAACATCTTCCTTCAATAAGGAGTTTTGATGATGATGATGATGATGATGATGACGACTTATGAAGAAGTATGGAAGACTTAATAATGATGCATGGAAAATGTTAAAGACTTATAGAATGCTTGGATTCAAGAGATACATTGAAGACTTAATGGTTTAGCTGTTTAGGTCTTGTAATATGTGTATGTTTTTTAAAATAATTAAATTAGTAGGTCAATAGTCAAAAGGCAGATCCCAAGCAGCAAAGATTTGGTATATATTATGGCACAGGCATTCTAATGTTTCCTCGCTTGGCCTAGAAATTTGGTTGATTCTGACCCCAGTATAGACTCTTAAACCTACCATATACTAAAATTTTAAGTTTACATGTTTATTATATTCAAATTTAAATTATATTCCATTTTAACTGAAATTGCATCTATATAGGGAAATCCTCAACCAAAGAAGATTCCTCTCTCTTTAGAAGATGCTCTTGGTGCATTACTCCAACTTGCTGAAATCATAGATAATAAGCCGATGCAAGTTCCTTGAGATTCTAACATTTTTTGGAGAGACCTTGAGATCCCACTTTACTTGCATTCCCAAGATGTCTTGGAGCTTGCACGAAGACAAGAGGAACTGAATATTACCATTATTCATGGATGATGTAAGTCTTTTAGTCATTATATATAGTTATTTGATATATTTATCTATTTACTTATATCAAATCAATTTTATGTTTAGGTATTTGTCTGATGTCACTGAAACTATGGGGCTGAATGATTTATATGGGTTTGTAGACCCCCAACTCACTCATGAAGGCAACAAGTTTGATGACACCCAAGCATATGTGACCAAATGCTTTCAATGCGGAAAAGAAATTTATTTTGTCCCTTATGTTGTTGGGTAAGTCATTTTTTTTAACTTCTGAATATATTATGTCATTTTAATGCATAACAATGAATTTATTTCTTCTCAGGCATCATTGGTAGTTACTTGTGGTTTCCTTAAGGGAGAACCTTGTTGTGTGGTTTTGCTCTTTGCACCGCCCTCCCCCCAACCATCTTAGACAAGTGATAGATTGATAAGAACCTCAATGTTAATCTTATGAATATGACATGTTATATAAAAGTATCCTAACTTATTCCCTTTATCATAGTTCAATTGTTGAACATAACATGTTGTTAGGGAGATCAATGGCTAAGGCAAAATGTCTTGCATGTTGTTCCCTCCAGGTTTGATATTTCTATCCATATATTTAGAATTGTTTGATTTGATTTTCTTCCTTAATTAATTGTAATGTTGTTGATATAATGTAGTGTAATAGACAAACCGACTCATATGAGTGTGGTTATTATATAATGCAATGGATGACAACCATTATGCGTGCTCGTATTACAACTAATTGGGAAACGGTAATATATATTTGAATTAAAACGAATACTTTTATATTGTATTTTTATATACTAACTTAAGTTAATGTCTTATTTTGTAGACATTCAAGAGTCCTGCATCAATTCCGGCGAAGTCCATAAAGTTTGGTAGGATAGCATGTGCAAAATTTATAATTCAGATGTATAATATTATTGATTAGGATAGTATTTCGATTATGGATGATTTTCAATTGTCTTTCAAAATGTATTTGGATTGTGGATGTTTCATAAAATATTTTGTTCTAGTCTGTGCTGATTTCTGAAAAAAATATGCAGGTTTAAATGTGGGAATAACCATAAAATAAAAAACGTATTTTAAAAAAATAGTACATTAGGCCTCGATTCTTACCATAACTGAGGCAAAAAAGTAGTCTATGGCCTCGGTTCAGACCACAACCGAGGCCAAGAGGTCTTAGAAATTTTAATTTAATTAAATACTTTTTGATTGTATGGCTTCAGTTCGACCAGAACCGAGACATAAAAGTTCCCTATACGGCTTTGGGTTTACCAGAACCGAGGTAGAAAATGGGTGTTTTGGCTTCGGTTCACTCCCGAGGCTAAAAACCACCCCCTTTTTGTCTCGCCCCAATATGCCTCGGTTCTAAAACCGGGGCAGAATATTAAAAATAACTGGGGCCAAAAGCCCTTACTGCACTGGTGTATGTGAATGAATTTGGATGGATTTATAGTGTTCCTTTGAAGGGTTTTTGATGGCATACCCCTTAGCATGGTCAAGCACTTTCATGAAGAGATGGAGTATCTTTGCAAGGTGAAGCAAAACTCTTTTCTTTTAGGTCACAATGGAGTATCTTTAGTAGATTATGAATATTTAGGCCTTGTATTAAGGGCCAAGTAGTGTAGGTTTCTTCTAGGCCTTGTATAAAGAGTCAAGTAGTGTAGGGTTTTAAAAACAATCTTGCTTAAGTAGGGAGCATCATATGCGTCTACTTAAGAAACTCTTTGATGTTTAATTATGTTAATCAAACTAGCTTAGGAAGAGCATCCCACCTGTGCCACATGGCAAGCTCTTTAATGGAGAGTTATCTTACATAGGTAGTGGCCATCTGTCATTATCTTATTGGAGAGAATTTTCATAAAGTAGCTTTTCACATGGCAACACATGAGTGGTTTGTTTTGTGAGAGTGAGGATTGCCACATGTCAAACTCTCCTTCAACAAGATAGCATTTTTAGGGTTTATGTGCATGTTAGCATTCTAGGGTTTTAACCATTTTGGAGACACCTTACTCTATAAATAGAGGTGTCTCCCCCATGTATTTCTCACTTTGAGAATGATAATGTTATGCTGCCAAAATTATTTTTGAGCCATACTTCTTCTCTTAGTCACTTGCTAGAGCATCTCCAGAGGTCCCTCTAGCAACCATTTCTCTAGAGTTGGCCTAACCTCTCTTAGAACTTCACAAAAACCTTTATCCCACCATTAAATCACCAAAATCGAGAGCCATTTTCTCTCAACACCAAGCTTCTGTGAATCCACCATCACCATAGTCACCATTTCAAAGTAAAGTCTCAATTGAATTTAAAAACCTTTTAACTCATGTGGTTAACATGCGTGTAGATTTAAAATCATTATTTTTTATTCTATTAAGAAGCAAAGGACATAGATAAACAAAAGCCACAACAATAATCAAAATAACAAATACATAAATTCATCTAACCTCAGGATCTAGTTAAGAAATTACAGTGGAATCAACCCTAAAAGCTTAGCCCTCCATGGCTTGGATGGAATACATGATAATAATATGATGAAGGAAAGAAAATAAAAGGAAGAATGAGAGATGTGGTGGATGACGGTATTTGCCAAAACAAGAGAGTTGCTAAGTGTCCCTCTTCTGCTCCCTTAGGTCTCTTTATATAGGCTTCAATTGGACTTGGACTTTATTTGTTCGGTTGCTAAAATCTTTTATCTTTATTTAATTAATTAGCAACTTAATTTCTGTCCAATTTCCAATTCTGCCCCTCTTGTTTAACCATTTTTACAATCTTGACCAGAATTTGACCAGAGTTGACTGCTGCTTTGACTAGTTGACCTGTTGACCAGTTTGATTGTGTAATAGCAGAGTGCACTCTCTTTCCAGAATTAGGGTTTCACTCTCACACTCTTCTCCAATGAAGCTGCTACGTGATGACGGTTGCTGCTGTGCAGATTCCAGCGACTGATTGACTCCGGCACGGTGCCGATGCGTGGTGGTAGCAACGCTGCTTCGGCGAAGGAGGACTCGCATCAAGCATGGTGTGGAGGCACGCTGCAGTGATGGTTTCCGCAAGGTGCAAGGTTGTTGTTTCGCTGTGCGACGATGAAGGTGTTGTTGATGTATTGCTGCTTTTTCTGGTTCATTCTTGTTGCTTCCCTGGTAGTGTAGATCTGTGTTAATATTGATGCGAGGTGCAACAGTGGTGGCTGAAAACAGCACTACAACTGGTGCGTGAAGGCTGTTGTAGGTGCATAAACACTGTTGTTTCTTCTTCTTCTCCCACAACGTTGGTTCGTGGTGTTACTGCGTGCAGCGGCTGTGTGAAGAAAGTGGTGGAGAACGATGGTGGGCGCCATGGTGGCTCCGTGATTACTGCAGAAACTCGCGAAGATGGTTTCCGTTGTTGTTCTGGTTCGTGGTGGTCGAAGGAACTCGTGAAAGTGGTTGTCACGGCTTTCGGCATGGTGATGGTGGGAGAGGAGGAAAACAAGGGTTAGGGTTTCATTTTGGAAGATGGTGACGTGGCAAGCTCTGATTGGTCAATTTGGTGAGTGGAGGATTATGACACATGTCATCATGTGGTTGGACAAATTTAGAAGGTGAGGATTGCCACTTGGCATAATCTGGTTGAGTGGAGTTTAAGTAGTAGGAGGGGGTGTAACTTAGTAGAAACTAGGGGTGCATAACAGGTTTTTGTGGTCCACTTGTAGGGGAAGTGTGTAAAATAAAATTGGGGGTGCATTTAGCTCCTGAATTATTCTTTTCCAGAATTTCCTGATTTTGGGCTTATAATCAATTTTTATGCCATTTTTACCTTACGTACTCAAAAACTCCAATAATCACAAATCCTAATTAAATCAATCCTTAAACACAAAAATTCTATTAAATCCCCAAATTTAAAAATTAAATGAAGGCAAAAATTTGAATTCATCACCCAACCTAGCTTGAGGATGAGTCTATCAGATTTGGAAGTAAAAGTAAGTGGATTTTGAGTAAAATTTGTGAAAAACTTAGAGTGATGAGACCAATATGATAGATAAAGAAAAATTATAATAGATAGAATATTAAAATTACTAAATTATCCTTAATGATAAATGTAATATGAAATAATTTTTGAATAAGTTAAAAATATTAAACTTTAAAAATTGTTATTCAATAAAATAATAAAAAATTAATAGAAAGAATAAATAAATTAATACAATTTATTTTGTATGAGAAAAAATATATTTATTTATTATTTATTATTGATGTTAAAAATACGTTGAGATGTTTAATTTTTTTCTTTGCTTTTAAAAATAAATGAAAAAGTTATTGAATTTTTTGTTCTAAAAATTAAAATTGTTATTGCTTTTTTTATAATTCTTTTATTTTTACTTTTTAAACTTTTATACTTTTATATATTCAAATCCCATAATAGTCACATAATAGTTAATAACTTACATATAGGATTATAACTTTTAAAATAATTGAATTGTGAGGTTTTTTTTCCCACAATGGTGTAATTTATTTATGCATTTACTAAAGTGGTGCAATTTTTTTTTTAAATTTCGGCGAAGGGTAAGTCGTGCCAAGATGGTGCGATTTCAATATGAAGAAGTCATGCCAAAATCAGACGATTTTAATTAAAATAAGCTGAAGTCGTGCCAACATGGAGAGACTTCTATGTTGTGGAGAAGTCGTGCCATATTGAGACGACTTTAATTAACAATCTAAGCAAAGTCGTGCCAATATGGAAAGACTTTAGTATTAAATGTTAATGAATAAGTCGTTCCATATTGGAGAGACTTCAATGTTATATTGATAATGAAGAAGTCGTACCATATTGGGACGACTTTAGTTCGAATAAAAATTAAATATTTTTTAGTCATATTAATTAGTTAAATAATAATGCATATAAGTAATTAAAAGTTTCATGATGATTTTGGTTTCTTATAATAGGGCATGAAAGTTTTCTATGAGAGCCTACGCCACAAGGAGGTCTTCTTCAGTGTCGTCTAGGTCTGATTTGAGGGCTCTGAACTGGATCGTCATCATCATTATCTTCATGTTGTTGTCTTTGGTTTATATCTTCCACCATTTGTGGTGGCATTGTAGGCCGATAATATTGTTGGAAGGATGTGGGATATGCGGATGGAGGTGTTGACAAAGAAGTTGCAAAGACATTTTGTGTAAGACTAGAAAAAGTGTCTGGTTGTTAAAGAAACATGTTGTATGTGTATGGAACTTGCTGGAATGGAGTATGTGAAGACATTGGTTGTGACTCATCCAAGTATGGTGGAACATATGAAGAAGACCCAACATGCTGATAAGGAGTGTGTGGTGGAGGTTGGGTAGACTCTTGTGGCATATCGTACTGTAATATAAAATGAAAATATTTAGTTAAGATGATAAAAAACTTACAAATAAATTGTTCAAGTGAGGTGACTTACATGTCGTCGGATGATGATTGCGGAGGCAAAATATAACAAATAACATGGTTAATGTACCACTCCATATATGTTGTGGTGTCACGCAAGTGGCCATTGCCAGTGAAGTTAATACCTTCAATTAGACAATTATAGCGATCGTTCCACATTGCTATCCATGTGGCATGGTATTGAGGCCAATTTCTTTCTGTTCTACCTCTCATATCTTCTCTGTGAAGCTGATCAAAATTCAAAGGGTTAGTTGGAATATTTTGGCGAGACCTCAATATCAATTAGTGTAGCGACCTTGGAGTACGGTGTCCACAAGAACTAAAAAAACTATATATCAGTAGCGATGAAAGTTGTGTGTTTGCTATTCACCTGTTTAGTGTTAAGCTGGTCTAGGGTTTTCCTTATTAGGGGAACAGTCTTGTAACTTCAGTTTACCGACTTTGTTGTTCACTTTTATTTTAATACATATCAACTAAAAAATTATTGGATCTCATATATTTGTTATTAAAAAACTCTTTTCTTTTTCTTTACCTTTGTATATCTTGTATATACAATAAAAATTTTAACTTCTTTATTCAATTTAATATTATCATAATTCAATAATTTTTTCTCTTTTTTATTAAACTTCTATTTTTTTTTCTTTATTCACATATGATTAACAATGAAGTTGTACCATTATGGTAAGAATTTCTTTATAGCTTAACACACTGAAGTCGTGCCATTGTGGAAAGACTTCCTTTATAGTGCAAAACATTGAAGTCGTGTCATTATGGCAAGACTTTCATAATAACCTAATACTGAAGTCGTGCCATTATGGCAAGACTTTCTTAATAACCCAATACTGAAGTTGTGCCAATATGGCAAGACTTTCCTTGTTATGAAGTCGTCCCATTATGGCACGACTTTGATTATTCTTGTAATTAATTTAAGTGAAGTCGTCTCTGTTTGTGACGATTTCATGAAAGATATTGAAGTCTATGTGATTTAGGACAACTTCAGCACAACTTAATCAAACTCGTCTTACTTTGGCACGACTTCTTCAAGACGAAGTCGTGCACGACTTACCTCTGTCAGGAATTTAAAAAAAAAAGCCTGCACCAATTTAGGAAATAGGGATTAAAATTGCACCATTTTGGAAAAAAAACCGAATTGTGAACTAAGATGCAGGGTTTAATGAAAATGGTGCAACTGTTCGTCATCTTTATTACTCTTATATTATCCTTTCTGCTTGTCATCTACAAAGAACCTACCACCTCTGCATCAAATAGGTGGACCTTTCCCACTCTAATGGGGGCTTCTATTCTAAGTGATAGAACACCATAATTCTCACCCTCTGCTAGCTACCTCAAACAAATTCTCTTTTTTTCAAAGCATTACACTATATGTCATGACAACTGCATTATTGTTGCAACATAGGTACAGTGATATCTAACAAGTATCTTCCTAAACATTCATATTATGAACCGATTACGTAACCGAGATTCTCCACACTCCACACACACACTAGTGCAGTAAGGGCTTTTTGTCCCGGTTATTTTTTACATTTTGCCTCGGGTCTCGAACCGAGGCATATTGGGGCGAGGCCAAAATGTACCCCTTTTGGCCTCGGTTATCACCCGAAGCCATATACCCACTTTTATGCTTCGGTTGTTTCAAAACTGGTGCCATATTCCCAGTTTCATTCTCCGGCGTCGATCCACTCTCCACCACTTCATCTCCCGCAGTCATCACTGATAGAAAGACAACCTTTCTTCCAAAACCGCACCACCCATTTCCGCCTCTCCTCCCCTCGCCCCACCTTCTTCAAACCCACATCAATCAAATGCGCCACCCAACTCCACACCCAACCCCCACCCCTCACCCACGCCCAAGATCGCGTCTTCAACTTCGTCGCCGGCCCTGCCACCCTCCCGGAAAAGGTTCTCCTCCGTGCCCAATCCGAGCTCTACAACTGGGGCGGATCTGACATGAGCGGAGTATTCGCACCCTCCTCCAGATCCCGCCGGAGTATTCTGTCCTCTTCCTCCAGAGCGGCGCCACAACCCAGTTTGCCGCCGTGCCGCTCAATCTCTGCTCCCCTGACGACGTCGTCGACTTCATCGTCACGGGCTCCACCAGGAAGAAAGTGGCACACAGGAACAGTTCCAGGCTTAACCTTAAGCCATTTTTTCGAAGAGAGAGAGAGAGTGCGCGAGAGAGAGCGAGGGGAAGGAGTTGCAGAGGGGAAGAAGAATGGTTCGCGAAATTCGAACCCTAAATAAACCCTATGGCTTCGGTTGTTAGGGGAACCGAAGCCATAGACCCCCTTTTGGCACCGGGTCTCCTTGGACCAAGGCCAAACAGCCAACGTCCAACCACTTTTTGGCTTCGGGTCTTACTGGATCGAGGCCTATACCACCATTTGGCATCGGTTTTGGGCGAACCGGGGCCTATACCCCTTTTTGGCTTCGGGTATTTGGAGAACCGAGGCCTAAAACTTGGCTGAAATTACAAAAATGCCACCGCGCCATTATATGCTTCGGTTCCTGACCAACCGAGGCATATAAGGCGAGGTAAAATGAGAATTCTGCACTAGTGACACCATAGGATCGGGTTAACTAACCTTCTCTTTTCTCACTGATACTAGTTGGTCCAGGGTCTTCTTGTATAGAAAGAAAATGTAGATTATTCTCATGTGTTAAGCACACGAGAATCGGTTATGGAACCGATTTTCCCTACCCCCTCCCCCCACCCATACACAAATGGTTGCATAGTCACACACACAACATTTATATAACACTACCCTCACATGAAGAGAACTTCCACTATTGATCTCCAAAGGTTGAGGACCATCGCACTCCACCAACACACAAATCGAGCACGTCAATGGAGGATGGCACATGATAAGGATATAATAATAAAATGACCACTTGTCCTTGCAAATCTCTGCACTTTTGAAGAGATGAGATTACGATAGTATCCCGCAAATCGATCTGCGCATTCACTCTCAAATTGTGGCATTGGAACACGAATTAAGATTACAATCTGTCGCTTTAAATCAACGGATTTAATAAATCTATTCATGCGAACACAACACTAATATGCTTGAATAAAAAAAATTCCAACCTATAAAATAACAATTTCAATCTCAAACATGTAGTTATACCGTTTAGAAGAAATACACTCATAAATAAATTTTAAAATATAAATAAGCAACTACACTATTTAAAGACAAATCTACAAAGTTACAATATATTTATCTATTCATAAGTATTAAGATTTGTTAATCTAGTCTCAAAATCATCAATTATCTGTATGAGGATAATGATAAAAATAACAAAATTATAATTATAAAGATAAAAAAAATAAATTTAATAATTTGATTGTAGATAGTTTTTATTTATTTTTTAGATAATTTTTATTTATTTAATTTTATGATGATTAAATTTTAAAAAAAGTTACATAAAAAAATAGTTAAATTTTTAAAAAAACATTTAAAGGGTAAATTTGAAAAAAATGTATAAAAAAAAGATGAATTCCCTTTATACAATAATATATATATATATATATATATATATATATATATATATATATATATATATATATATATTATAAAATATAATTTGTTCTTTTTGTGAACATGGTTTTTTTTTCTACAATTTTATCATTTTAGAAAACATTATTTTAAACTACTAATATAATTACATTCTCATTTTTATCCTTTAAGTAACTTATAATCTAAATTTAATTACTTTATAAATTATTATAATTATATTACCATTTTATCTTTTTAATAGATATTTTTTTCAAATTTATGGATTGTCCATTAAGTCGCTAACCGTTACTCAGCTTGACTACTATTGATTCTGTTTACATTATTTACATTAAGTATGTAACCCTTGAGTTGTACCCTTTGAGTTGTCTTCTGTACCTATAAATAAGGACTTTTCCCCTTGAAAATGACACACAGAAAATCAGTCTCTACGCTCTATTCTCTTTCTCTCTTTTATTTTATAACACGCGTTATCAACACAAAGGCTATCCAACTGAGTTAGTGGAGATGTTTTCTCTTTAAAGACAATGCTCTACATACCTCAATCTAGACTCTTTCTAATCCATTCCTTATTGACAAATTTGTCTTATATTCTTATTTTTTTTTGTGATAAAAAGTTATTTGACTTTATCAGGTTTCAATATTTGTCTTACTGATGAAGGATTATGTTGTTTTGTTTTAAGATTATTGAATATGGTGTGAGTTGATTAAGAAAGCTAAGTGAAATCCCCACTGGACATTAAGATAGCAAGCTATCTATATGTGAAGGTTCCTTTCACAAAGCTCAAGAGAAGAAGATGATG
>Ga0214544_1003910_pt1 | contig 30337 bp, 12 predicted proteins | sample CNSS3metaG_FD_160074 | JGI IMG/M metagenome (GOLD analysis project Ga0214544, IMG submission 160074) | Root nodule microbial communities from cowpea collected in UCLA plant growth center, Los Angeles, California, USA - CNSS3 | ecosystem: Host-associated > Plants > Roots > Nodule | place: USA...
AATTATTCAATTTCTTTTCTTCATCAATTACTTATAAATGTGCATTCATTGTAGTGTAATTTACAAACCGGCTCATATGAGTGCGGTTACTATGTAATGCAATGGATATCAACCATTGTACGTGCTCGTATCACAAGTGGTTGGGAAACGGTAATTATTTCACTATATGAAATACTTATATGCAATTTTGGCTTAGTTTATATACTAATTTAAATTATTCTCTTGTGTGCAGAGATTTGGTACCAGTACATCAATCCCCGTCAAGTCCATCAAATATTTAAGGATAGCTTTGGCAAAGTATATTATTCAAATGTACAATAGTACTTAGTATATTTGTTTATGAAAGCATATGATATTGTAATGAGTGCTACAATATGAATAGTATTTAAGTATTGTAATGAGTCCATCAATTATAATATGATATTGTTTCTGGCTGGGTTTGTATTTCTGGTTCAAAATTTGCAGGTTAAATGTGCTAGATTTGAATGAAATAGGACCAGAATTTAAAAAAAAAATAACTTTATGCCTCGGTTGTAACCAAAACCGAGGCAGAAGATCATTCGAATTTTTAATTTTTTTTTAAATGGCCATATGCCTCGGTTAGACCAGAACCGAGGCAGTAAAGTTCACTTTCTGTCGCGGTCAATACAGACCCGAGGCAGAAAGTATATTAAATTTTTTTTATTTTTTGAATTTCTGGTAGGCATTAGGCCTCGGTTGGGCGGAAACCGAGGCAGTAAATATTTTATATGCCTCGGGTTGTAACCGAGGCATAAACTACTAGCTTTTTACCTCGATCGTATATGCAGCGGTTGTGGACCCGAAGCCAAAAGCTGGAAATAACCGCTGTCATTTCCCTTCCCTACACTAGTGCTAGCTGCAAAAGATCTCGAATGCCATAGAAAAGATGTGGATTGTTCATTTGACTTCTTCTCGTTTATGATTTTAAATCTTTTTTATAAAATTTGAAAAATATATTTAACATGTAATAACTATGGTATGTTACTTTTTATATAGTAATTAATTCACAACATTTGATATTTAGTATTTATTACTTATTGTATGGCATTTATTAGCGTTTATTATATGTCTATATTAATTTTTATAATTATATATATATATATATAATATATATATATATATAAATAATATTGTATAAAATATTTTATGTAAAGTTAATAACAGTTTTAGATGAATAGTAAAATATGTATATAGTTATGAAAGTCATAAAAAATGTATAATACTTATTTGTTTCTTCTTATGATTTTAAGTTTATTTAATATATAATTACTATTGTATGTTACTTATTTAATATTTGGTATTTATTACACATTTATTAATATTCATTATATATCTTTATTAACTTTTAATAAATATATGCTATTTATAATTTTATTATTATAAAATAAAACTAATAATAGAAAGAAGAAGAAAAGAAAGAAGGCATAATGAAGTGAAGAGTAATTTTTGTATGTGTCTTATTACTAATAGGAAGGATCCTATCTATATATCCAAGATGTAGCCTAAAAGATACATATCAAATAGTTAATACAACTATTTACGTAAAGAGTATTTAATCATATGAATGAGTATCAATCATATCAATAATATGAGTACTTGTATCAAATCAATGGACGACCATTAATAAATAACATTCCTCCTTGGGTGTCCATTGATAAGAGAATGTGTCTTATTAAAGTCTTACTAAGAAAAATCCTGTGGGATAAAAACCTAATGCAGCAAAAGGAGTACAACATTCTGTATTCTTTAATACAATATTGTTCATCACATATTTTATTTCTCCCCCTCATGTAAACTTACATCATTATGATGACGAAGTCCAACCTTGTGAATCATTTGCTCAAAAGTTTTTCTTGGCAAAAACTTTATAAATAGACCTGCCAAATTTTAACATGAATGAATCTTTTGGATATCTATCATCCTTTGAATTTAACAATACACTATTTTCTTTATATATAGTTGTTGATCCTATCTTTGTCGAGGATAGGCACAAGTTTCTTGCACATGTTGAATTATAGACCTTAACCAAACACATTCACAACTTACCTCACGTAACAAAAAGATTATATATGATTAGACGATGTTGTTACTATGGTTTGATCATATACCATCATGAAATCATTGTGCTATCGTATGTAAACAAATATCCTTTAACGCAACGAAGTATATGTTTTACTGCAATCCATTTTCTTCTTGTAGTTGAAGAATTATATCTTGCTTAACAAATTTACAACAAACACAAAATTAGGTCGAGTATAATTAGCAAGATACATTAGTCTTCCTATGACACAAATATATGGTACTTCTAGATCAAGAAGATCTTCATCATTTTCTTGAGTTCTAAGAAGAGCCTTTATCAACATCTAACAACCTCACAACTATTGAAGTCCATAATGGATGTGACTTGTCCATTTAGAACATTTTAAGCACCTTAATTATATAAGTCTCTTGATGTATAAAAATACCTTTATTTAAATACTCAATTTCTAATCTCAAACAAAACTTTGCCCTTCAAAGATCCTTCATCTCAAATTCTTTCTTTCAACAATCAATTTCCTTTGTGAGCTCATTAGGAGTTCCAATGATGTTTATGTCATCTACATATATAATAATTATGTCAAATTCATTCCTTAATATTTTCATATAAATACAAGGACAAAAAGAATCATTTTTATATCATTCTTTTAACAAATACTTAATAAGACAGTTATAGCACACACGACCTGACTGCTTTAATCAATAAGAGGACTTGTTTAATTTTATTGAATAACCCTCTTTAGAATTTACCTTGTTGGGGAAATTAAATCCTTCAAGGATTTTCATATAAATATCATTCTCAAGAGAACTATACAAATAGGTTGTAACATCATCCATTAGATGCAAATGCAGACCTTGTTATGCAACTAGGATAATTATTGCATTGTTGTTGCATCCAATACCAATGAATGTCTTTTCACAAATAAATACTAGGTTTTGTGAGAAACCTTAAGCAATTAACCATGCTTTGTATCTAACAATTTAATCATTCTTATTTTATTTTTGTGCAAAAATTCATATGTACCCAACGAGTTTCACACCCTCAAGTGTGCAAACTATAGGTCCAAAAACCTTTCATTTAGCAAGCAAATATAATTATGCTTCTTTGTAAATTTTCATTTTGGGTAATCATTTCTTTGTCGACAATCTTCAATGATCATTGGTTATTGATCCTCATTTTCATTCATAACATTCATCACTATATGTAAAAATTTCGTCAATGTTAACTTCATTTTGGCTCCATATTATATGATTCATGACATAATTTATTGAGATCTCATCATTTTGAACAATTTCAGGTACCTGAGTTCTTCTATAACTGAATCATTAATTATGTCAAATGAATCTTTTGGGATTTCCACCTTTTCGATTAGGTCATCTAGCATTTTATCTTATTTTCTCAATTGAGAGTTTTTATCTTTGGAACCAATAGGCCTAACATGCTTCAAGCCTGTGTTTGGAACCAACCGACCTACCATGCTTCAGGAATGTTATGAATTAATATTAAATATATTTGGAGCATTAGTAGCTGATATATATGATTTGGTTACTTTTTTTGTTAGTAAGAACATTTGGTAATTGATTAACTAATTTTCTAAATGAATTATCCTTTGAACTTACAGTTCACATTCTTTTGTATAAGGATCAAGACAAGATAATGATAATTCATTCCAACCAATATCCTTTTCCAATTGTTTTCTTTCTCCCCCTAATGTTGGAAAAACTTATTCATCAAAGTGACAGTCGAAAAATCAAACTTTAAATAAGTCTATTGTTGGTAGTTCAAGATATTTTATTATCGAGGGAGAATCATATCCAACATATATTCTCAATCATCTTTGATGACCCATCATAGTCCATTTTGGTAGAGAAATTAGAACATGTACACCATACTAAAAAATTCTTAAATGAAAAAATTAGGTTACTGACCAAAAACCAATTGAATAATAGAGTATTTGTGATAACTTGTTGGCTTGATGTGTATCAATACTACAACATGCAAAATGCATATCCTCAAATAGTCATTGGAAGATTAGCTCTCATAAGCAATGATCTTGCAACAAAATTTATACATTTTATTAATGATTCCACAGTCCATTTTGAGTATGAACATGTGCTACTGGATGTTCAATTTCAACTCTAATTGATATACAATACTCATGAAAAGCATGAGAAGTAATTTCATCAGTATTATCAACACATATTTTCTTAATTAGATAATCTAGGAAGTAAGCTCTTAATTGTGCTAATAACTTTGCAAATACCTATTTGCGAGTCGATAATAAAGAAATATGTGACCATCTAGTTGATGCATCAATTAAAACCATGAAATATCTAAATGATCCACATGGTGGGTTATTGAACCACGAATATCACCCTATACTCGTTCTTAAAATGAGATTGACTCATTTCTAATATTTTAGGTGATGGTCTTATTGTCAACTTTCCTTTGTGAACGTACAGTACATGAGAACTCATTGGTCTGAAGAATTTTGTTTTTTACTCTTAAGTGTGTGTCCACATAAGTTTTTCAACTTATTTTTTCTTTACATCATAATATATAGATTCAAGATGACCCAATTGATCATGCCAAACAATGAATACATTTTGATTCGTAAAGTTTTTGTTTTCATGAGATGCATTTTAATTGTAGAAATATATCCGTAGTAAAAACCATCCAATTGGTCATGCCGAAAAAGGCATTGATTTTGATTCGTAAACTTCTCATTTTCCATGACATGCATCTCAATTGTACTAATATATGTGTAAACTGTAAGAGAAGGTTGATAATTTCTGCAATACACATAATTTTTTATTCAACTCAATTATAGTGATATAAAGATATTTCATGTCTTCTTCATTGTTTGTCTCAATATGATATCCATTTAGACAAATATTCTTGAAACTTAATAAGTTTCTATTAAAGCTCTTGGCACAAGTATAATAGCTCTTCTGGAGTCTTCAAATATATTTGTAGTATTAGAAATAATGCTAACATTGACTTCTCGCATTACCAAACAAGAGAAAAAGTTATTACTTTTTAGAATTATATGAGTTGTTGCACTATTAATAAGACATATATCCTCATCATTAGTGTTAGTGCCAACATTCATTCTTCATATAAACATAAATATCAATATTAGATATTACTACGTAAGAGGCGAAGAAGAATAAAACATTTAGAGGATTTTATTGATCAAGAAAAACTTATATATAAGAAACATGAATCATGAAACAAATATAAAGCATTATCTTAAAATTAAGAACATAATATGAGAAAATATATTTTTTTAACACTCCCCTCACCAATGAGGTTATCAATGCTTTCATTTGGTTTATATAAGAAAATAACAATAACAAGATGAGTAGCACCCATATAACCATAATCATAATCACCATCTTCATAAGCAAAGTGTGTTTCTATTTTCTTTTCCTTATATTTTAAAATGCTTTGATGTACGACAAGTACAACTTCAATGGTCTTTACCACCATAATGATAACTTATATTCTCATATTATTTGCCATTATTTTTCACATTTTTATTTTCCCTTTTTCACATTATTGTTCCACTTCTGGTGATAAAATGTGTCTTTGAAATTTCCTTTATAACCATGTCCATAATCACTATCACGACCATGAAAATATAAATCAAATGTTGCTGCATTCACTTCTTGGAATGAAGTAGAACCAATTGTTCAGCCACAAGAAGGTATCAAATAAATTCATAATATTTGTGAAATCTATTTTCATGATATTGTTGTTGCAAGAGCAAATTACTTGCTCAGATGGTGGAGCTCTTGGTGCGGAATGGATGAAAGCTCCATGAAGTAGATGTGATCCATGGAAGGGAGTGGAAGCAAGTGTTTAAGGCTCTTGCTAAGCATTGGTTTGGACTAAGGTGTTTGAAGGTTTAGCTTAAGAGAAAGCTAAGGGAAGGGGCTAGAGGAGATGATTCAATCCTCTAGCAAGGGAGACTCTCAAATGCAATAGGGTGGAGTACTCTCAACACTATGCTTCTATTGCAAAATTCAAGAGTGTCTACAAATGAGTGAAATTTTAGCTTTTATATGAAGCCATTTACACATGAGAAAGGAGAGCCATTGGATGGAGTGGGCCTTGATCGTGGCCCTTAGATCAAGCTTGGAGAAGGAGGCTTGATCTTTGCCATTGGATGATGCCTTGGAAAAGGAGGAAGCATTCCTAACCCTTGGATGCTTTGGATTCATGAGGTGTAGGAAGAAATGTTGACTTCCACTTAGTCAACCTTTCACCAGCAGCCCAAATAATGTTTCCCTTGAAGTATCACATGGATCCATATCATTTATTCTTCCACGACTTCACGTGTTAACACCAGTAACAACACACCTCTTCTGTTGGGCCACACTAAGCAACCAATCAACGACACGTCTATATTTTTCAGAATTGAGACTTTGCCTAGTCATTTGAAGCCCACACATCACAAGCATACAGTTCGAGTTCTTTCACACGTCTTCCACCTCTTCCTGTCACGGAAATCCTTCGCTGTTAGGGTTTCCTTCCACACCTTCACGAGTGCATCAAACTATCGAGTGTCAATCTTTTGTTAGGAATTCAGTACAACGCTTCCTTCTTACACGCGAGACCTTTCTTGCTTGGTTTCCCTCACGCATTGTAGCGTCTCAGCTAGGGTTGCCTCCTTCATCACTTGTAGCTATAGATGTCAAAATGGGTTTCAACCCGTGAGCCAACCCGGCTCACCACGGGTTCGAGCCGGATTGGGTTGAGAAAAATTCAACCCGGCTCACTTAACCCACGGGTGAAACGGGTTCGAGTCGGGTTGAAGGTGGGTTGGCCCACTTAACCCACCAACATTTTTTTACAATTTTGTTAATTTTCTTTTATTTTTTTAATAATTATTTACTACTCCTATTATATTTGTTCACAATTTCATATTTTTAAATGCTAGAATGTTGCTTAATTATATTTGAATAGTTTGAATGTTTAATTAATTTGATTGTCAAGTTATATATGTTGATACTTTAATCTTTAACTATAATCTTTGTAGTAAATTACTCAAGTAACCGTCTTATAAACAATTTTTTCTAAATTTGCATGAAAAAAATGTATAGTTTTTTTATTTATATTTTGTTGAATAGCATGACAAAAAATTTGTAATATTAGTCATACTTTCTTATACTATATGGATACTCTCTTTCAAATAATTATTCATATATTGGTGGTGAACATGATCAAAACATTGGTTCTTGATTTTAATATGATTGTCATCTCATGGGTTACTTCAAAATTTATTTAAATATTTGAATACTAAAAAAATAAATAAATAAATAATTTTTTTAGGTGGGTTGGTGAGCCAACCCACTTAACCCACAAACCCGTGGTGGGTTGAGCCGGGTTACAAAATTTCTGGCTCACCATAAAGTGAGTCGGGTTGGGTTCACTAATTTTCAACTCGACTCGTGGTGAGCCAACCCGTGTGAGCCGAGTTGGCTCACTTTGACATGTCTACCTGTAGCCAAACCAGTTTATTTTTCACGCGTTATTCTTGTTTCTTATCACAGATCTGGTAGTTCATACCCTTCACGTGTTCTTCACCTCATCACGAGAGCTAGACTTTGCTAGCGTTTTGGGGATTTCGTTCATGGTTTCCTCCTTTAGCGTCTAGGGTTTTTACCTTTCTTCTTTTCTTTTCCCGGTTGCCTTTACCTATAAAATGGCAAGCCAATCTCATGTAACCGCAGCTTTGATGAATGAGAGTGATAAATTTCCCTTTCGTCGCAGCTCAACCCTAACCCTAGATTAGGTTTTTAACCTCGTCGGGTTACCAATTCAGTGAGAGTTCCCCACTGGAACTTAGTCTCCCGCTACCGATTTGGTGGTTTTCCACCGAACGCTTGACGATTGACGGCCTTACGAGGAGTTTCCGCCAAAGATTCGCTAAGGCTCGCTCATCATGTGGTAATCAGAGCTTCGGTTTCGAGCTTGGAGTGAAGAGGTCTTCAAAGATGAGTATCTCTGTTCATTTTCTTCTTCATTGTTTGTTTTCATCTTGTTCCTGATAGATTGCGTTTTTGCGTCTCTGGTGTTCAATCTGTGTTGAAATGTTTCACTGAAATTGATTCAAATTAGTTGTTCTGAATAGTCTTGAATCAATACTGATGATATCATGTCTTAAGCTGCCTAATCTGCCGTTCATTGCATGTTAATTAGGTTTTTCAATTTTTTTTTACCTAGCTTTAAATTTTCTAATCTCGTGTTTTGTCTTAGGAATTGTTTAGTTATTTTATATGTCACTAAATTCAATAGCAATTGTGCCTCCAATGTGTTTTCTTCACTGTTTTGTATTTGTTTTAGTCTTTGTTCTGCTTTCAATGAGTTTTGTTGAGTTCTTTAATTGCTAGTAGATCAATAGCAATTTCTGCAGTGTCAATTTCGATGTTCTGCTGTATCGTGCTTGTTGCTGTTTAGCTTACACATTTGATGTCTCTACTTTTGAGTTTCTATGTTGTTCTGCATTATGCATCTGTTGGCCAAGGATTGATGTGATCGAAGCATTTTAATGCGCCTTCCATCATAGTGTAATCTGATTCATATCTGAATCTATGTGTGGAATGCAAGCTTGGTCCGTGAAGGCATAGCCATTATCAATACCTTGTTTAGTGCAGTCTTGTATTCCTTCATAGATGCTTCAATTTTCGTTCTGTTCCAAATTGTTGCTTCTGGATTAGTATCCTTGATTGAGTTGAGTGCTGCTAGCTTCATCTATTTTAACAGAATCTGGTTTCTAATAGTTTTTCAGTGTTTTCAATGCATGTTCTATGTTGATCTGATGAATTCTTGTGGCTATATGAATCTTAATTGCAACTACATCTATTTTCAATCGTGTGTTTGCTTAATCACATTTTCTTGTTTCTGTGGTTAGCCTAGTTGTCTGTCGTGACTATTGATGCATCTTTTGTTGATTTGCAGTTTATGTTTTCACAGATTATGGCCATTAAAAATTGTTGCAGTATGGTTGCTTCATTCAATCTGTAACAGAAACATTTGTCTGCTTTTGTCACTCATTTTTTTTCTTTGCTGCAATTAGGAGCATTCGTTCAGTGTTATCCATGAATATTAGTTGCATCTGTGAGCATTATGTGTGCTACATCATATATGGTTGTTGAGTGAAGTTGTTCGGCCATTTCTTTGTCATTGCATCAGTATCAGTCTGTGGACTTTCTTTGCCTCTAATATTTGTTCTGCACTAGCGGAGTCTCTTTATATTTGTCTTTGTGTGTGTCTTTCAAATTGTTTTTGAGTTGGATCCTTGCAGTCTGTCATGTGCATTTGTTCATTGTTTTAGTGGTAGAATATTGATATTGTTGTGAATTGTTCTACACGTTTTTGAGAGATGAAAAGAAAAGAGAAAGAAATCAGTGAAAAGAAAAAGATTATGATAAAAAAAAGCATCTGAAAGATAATGATTCAGTCTTTATTTAATTTGAGAACATTATTTGGTTCAGCAAAATACAAGTTGTCTTGCACAGTTCACAAAGTGCCTACTACTCTGTTCAATTTCAATTGTACATGCTTTTGATTCAACTTATTTTGAGTCTTTGATTTTAGTTTGTTCATCTTGTTTTAGACACATTCTTTAGGTTCCTTTTGTGTGCCTCCTATTTTTAATAGCTTGTTTTTTTGCTTGTCTTTGTTGGCCATCCTTTGAGTTTGTCTATTACATCTTTCATTTGATGTTGTCCAATTTTTTTCATATTTGACCTTTTCTTGTTTTCCTGATTCTTTTTACTCTCACACAGTAGCTTGACTTCGCTTGTTCTGTTTTGGATTCTCCCATCTCACTGTTTTTGGCAACCTTGTAGGCGAAGTCTCTTACGAGGGTACTGGAGTGGTGAGGATTCTTTTGGGGACTCAACTGCCAAGAGGAAAAAGGAGTGAGCTGGGACTTGAGAGCATCAAAGTGGAAGAAACACTTGAGGGGGATATGTTTTGGGAGGCTGGCCGAGAGACATAGCTTAGCATAGTTTTAATTTTTTTCGTACTTATTGTTGTTTTCATATCACAAATTTTGTGTAATTTTTTACAATTTTAGTTTTCCCTTTCATTTGGCTTAGGTGGGAAAATGCTTTAGAGCAATTCCATCCTTAGCAAGTTTGTAATAGTTTTTAAGCGTGTCATGTGAGGTTCAAGGGGTTCTAAAGGCCACTTGAATTTTCAGTTAGGATTTTCGTCTAGTTTATGTTTTCTGCCTTTATGTTTTAAATGTCCAGGTTTTGTGTAATTTGTATGATTGCTTCTATGTTTTAGGTCACCGTGATATCTAGGTACAAATCTTTCAACGCTTAGTTGACCTTTCTTTGGTCATAGCATTTCACACACTTTGAAAGTTGTTTTTCACAATTAAGATCTGTTTTGCTGGGAAATTTTATTGAGAACTTTTGTGAAAGAAATTTAGAGATTTATGGCAAGGAAAGGCTTGGTTTCTAAGCCTGTCCATGAGACTCACCTCCCTTTCCTGGGAACATCTCTAGAAATCTTTTCCTTTATATTCTCTTTAGAAATTCCTAAAGTTTCTTTGTGAAAAGTTGTTTAGATAAGTGTTTCAAAAGTGTTTTCCAAAATGAGTTTTCATTCGTACAATGAATTGCATTTAGGTAGTCATTGTGAGGATAAAATGCATCATAGACATGAGAGTACATTCCCTTTCTTTGGTGAGGACATAAGTGCATTATCATACATATCTCGGGAGAGGGAAATAGATGATTTGGTGCATTCTTTCCATCTTACACATAGTAAATACTACTTTCTTACTTTATGCATTTCTAGTTTTGTAGGACATGCAAGAGAGTGGTGGGATTATAGGCAATATAGAGTGGAAAAAGGAAGAAAATCTCCCATTTAGAATTGGAGTGAGTTGAGAGCATGCATGAGAAGAACATTCATACCATCTTCCTTTGATTTTGATCGTGAGATAGAGAAAAAGAAGATTGAGATAGCAAGGAGGAAGGAGGAAAAACTCACAATACTCTTAAGAGAGATAGGGGAGTTGGAAGAAAAAGAAAGATTAAGAATTCAAAGAAGAGAGCAAAAAGAAAGAGAGAAATTTGAGCAAGAATTGAGAGAAGAAGAGGAACAACTGAGAAAAGAGAAGGAGGAAAAAGAGAGAAAAGAATTTGAAGAAAAAAAGAGAGAGTAAGACAAGAGAAAGAGTTTGAAACAAAAGAGGAAGAGATTGAGAGACAAGAAAGAAAAGAAATCATGCTTAGAGAAGTAGAGATACAACATCCTACAATTCCTTGCATAGACTTCAAGGGAGTAATTCCATCTATCAACTCTTCTTTATTTGTCTTTAATACTTTTGTCTTAGTTCTCCTTAAAATTGTTTTTCCACCTTCATCATTCATTTTAAACCCTTCAAAAGAATTTCCAAAATCAATTTCTAGCTTAGAATTACCTTTTTAGACTCAATTACGTCAAAGTGAAAATCAATGTTTTAGTGAAGTGGGTTTCATTGAAAATATTTCCAAACATAAATGCCCATTGTCATGTGTCTTTGGAAAACATAGTCTACATGAAGTCCAGAATTTTAATGAAAATTTATTTGATGATTTTTGTAGATGTGTCTTTGATCCTATAGGAACTAAGTTTTTAAAGTTGTGGGCCTTGAAGAACCCTCTTGATCTGAAGACAGATCCTCTTCAAGAGGGAGGGGATGATGAATATCACCCTACAGGGCTTTTCAACTAAGGCCAATGGCCGGGCCCATTTTTCTTTTAATTTCTTTTAAGTTTTTTATTTTCTTTATTAAATAAATATTTGTTTAAATTGGGCTTTATTGTGCAGCAGTCCAGGTTAACTACAGTATCTGCCAGCAGCCCACTAATTCTTCGGTGTAGCTTACTTCAGCTGTTTGGGCTTGGAAAGATAAACAACCCAATTTTCTCTAAGAATCAGGATGCCAACCTTTCACTAGTAGCCCAAATAATGTTTCCTTTGAAGTATCACATGGATCCACATCATCTATTCTTCCACGACTTCACGCGTCAACACCAGTAACAACACACCTCTTTTGTTGGGCCACACTAAGCAACCAATCAACGACCCATCTATATTTTTCAGAATGGAGACTTTGCCTGCTCATTTGAAGCCCACACATCACAAGCATACAGTTCAGATTCTTTCACACATCTTCCACCTCTTCCTGTCACGGAAATCCTTCGCCGTTAGGGTTTCCTTCCACACCTTCACGAGTGCATCAAACTATCGAGTGCCAATCTTTTGTTAGGAATTTAGTACAACGCTTCCTTCTTACACGCGAGACCTTTCTTGCTTGGTTTCCCTCACGAATTGTAGCGTCTCAGCTAGGGTTGCCTCCTTCGTCACCTGTAGCCAAACCAATTTATTTTTCACGCGTTGTTCTCATTTCTTATCACAGATCTGGTAGTTCATACCCTTCACGTGTTCCTCACCTTATCACGAGTGCTAGACTTTGCTAGAGTTTTAGGGATTTCGTTCATGGTTTCCACCTTTAGCGTCTAGGGTTTTTACCTTTCTTCTTTTCTTTTCCCGGTTGCCTTTAGCTATAAAATGGCAAGCCAATCTCATGTAATCGCAGCTTTGAGGAAAGAGAGTGATAAATTTCCCTTTTGTCGCAGCTCAACCCTAACCCTAGATTAGGTTTTTAACCTTGTCGGGTTACCAATTCAGTGAGAGTTCCCCACTGGAACTTAGTCTTCCGCTGCCGATTTGGTGGTTTTCCACCGAACGATTGACGATTAACGGCCTTGCAAGGAGTTTTCGCCAAAGATTCGTTGAGGCTCGCTCATCAATTTATTTCTTTAATGGCATCACCAAGACCCATTGCGTCTAAATATATTTCAACATCCAATATCCAATATAAGTAATTCTTCCTCGTAATATCAAGGGTCACAAATTCAAAATTTGCAAGGTTTGACATGTTTAAAAAAGCACATAAAATAATATTAATAATAATCATAATAATAGTAATAATAATAGTAATCATAATAATAATAATAAGACAGAGATGGAGATTAATAAAGTCAAACCATACTTATAAAAAAAATAAGAATATAAGATAAAATTGTAAATGAAGAAAGGATAATAAAGAGTCTAGATTAAGACACGCAAAACATTGTCCTTAGAGAAAAAAATACTTCCACTAGCGCTCAGTTGCTTGGAGCATCGTGCTGATAACGTGTTATAAAATAAAGCTAATAATATAAAAAAGAAGGAAAGGAAGAAGACAAAATGAAGAGTAACTTTTATGTGTGTCTTATTACAGTCATATTTATAGATACAAGATGTAACCTGAAGGATACAAATCAAATAGTTAATACAAATATTTATATAAAGAGTAATTAATCATATGAATGAGTATCAATCATATCAATCATATGAGTATATGTATCAAATCAATGGACGACCATTAATTCATAACACTCCCCCTTGAGTGTCCATTAATAAGAGGGTTATTCAATAAAATTAATCAAGTCCTTTTATTGATTAAAGGAATCAGAACGCATGTGGTATAACCGTCTAATTGAGGACTTGTTAAAAGAAGGATATAGAAATGATCCTTATTGTCATTGTATTTATATGAAAATATTAGAAAATGAATTTGCCATAATTATTATTTATGTACATGGCATAAACATTGTTGAACTCCTAATGAGCTCGTTAATATCGCTATCAAATTAACACTACTTAACTCTAGCAACTTTAGTTTTGCCAGGTTAATAGTGAACCAACTAGATAGGGTTAAGCTAACCTTGAGTCGTATCCCAACGAGTACGAAATTGATTTTTATTATTTGACTCTTATAAGAAATCTATCATAATGCAATTAAAACTATATGATGATATGCAAAAATTTAAAGAATTTAAGAATGAAATAGCAAATTAATAAAAGACTTAGAAACAATTATAATAAAATAGGCCAATTTCATTGCTTTCTATATAGATTCTTCAGATTATTGCTCAATTAAATATTACTATTCCTAATCATATCTATTCTTTTACCTCTAAAATCAAGCAAAAAAGTTAATTAACCAAAGTAAATTCTTGATTATTTGTAATTAAAGTTTTACCTCTAATCAAAGTACAATTCAATTATTAGCAAAAACCAACTTAATTACATGAAAGTTTCTAAAGTTAGTCAAAGTAAATTCTCAATTAAAGTTAAAAACCCTTTAACTCATGTGATTAACATGCATGTAGATTAAAACATCTAACTAATTAGTTATGATATAAAACTATTACTTTCACGTGATTCAGAGATAAAAGACATAGATGAATGAAAGTAAACACAATAATAAAAAAAAAAGAAATTATTTCAATTTAAGTGTCCTTTTTCTACTCTATTGGGTCTCTTTATATAAGTCTTGATTGGACTTGGACTTTATCCTTTTATATTGTTGAAATCTTTTATCTTTTGATATAATATTTCTTAAATAATTAAAAGATTTTATCAATTTCTAAAATATTTGAAAGAGTTTCTCTATTGATAATTTGAGATATATCGAAGTTAATTAATTAAAAATCTTTAATTAATTATTTAGCAACTTAATTTCTGTCCAATTTTCAATTATGCCCCCTTGTTTGATCATTTTTGCAATATTGACCAGAATTGACTGTTTGACCATCTTTGACCAATAGAGGCCAACACGTGGCATCTCCTCTCGCTTTGGAATTAGGGTTTCCTAAGTGTTGCTTCCATGGTTCACGACTGTTGCAGTTTTTGTAAGGTGGTTGATGGAATCCAGTGTGGTGCATTTTCGCTGCTGAGGCAAACTACTATGACACAGTTTCAGACATGCTTTGTGTATGCAGGTTCACGAATGATGGTGGAGTAGCAAGATTCAAACAGTTGCGTGGTGATGCAGTCTCATGAACGTGGTGCTTTAGTGCTCTTGCAATGGTCATGCTTGGACGTCAACAGACGTGGATCTGCATCTGATTGGGCCTAAATGGTTGTTGGTGCAAGATAATGGTGACGAGTTCACGTTTCATGAAGTTATTGTCATGGTTACTGCGATTGAAGTCGCCTGCGTCTTGCTTTACCACATGAACATGGTGGTTCGAATAGGTGCAGCAATGACTGCGTTGCGGTGGTGTCGTCGTTCTACAGGCGTAATGGTGGACACGAGCTTGGTTCATGCAAGTTTTGGTGCATTTAATGGTGGTGGCAAGGTTGAACGCTGCAGGTGCGTGGAGGTTTAAAGTAGTTGTTTCTCCGATCTAGTGGTGTCGGCGTTGGTGTTTGATGGTGATGGAAACACTATGTTGGTCACGGTGGTGGCATTGCAATGGCTCGTGGTGCTCTAAAGAGAAGATGGAAGGCTGGCAGCGCGGTGGTGGCATTCTGAGCCTAGGTTTTCTTGTTGTGTGGAGAAGAGAAGGAGATGATAATGTGGCGCACCCTGATTGGTGCATATGTGTGTGCAAGGATAGTGACACGTTTCATCATATGGTTGGCCAAATTTGAAAGATGAGGAGTGTCACATGGCTTGATCCGACTAAGTTGTGTTTAAGTGGTAGGAAGGTGTAACTTAGAAGAAACCAATGGTGTAGAACAGGTTTTTGGGTGGTCCACTTGAAGAAGGAGAGTGTAAGATAAAAACTAGGGGTACATTTAGCTCCTCAATTATTTCTTTTCAAAATTTACAGATTTTGGACTTAACTTGTAACTTAGAACATTTCCAAATCCACACTTTTAATGACCCAAATAAAATTTCAACTACATTAACAAACGTTAGAATATCCAATAATATTTTATGCAACTAAAATCACTTTTTATGCCATTTTTATCTTACGAACTCAATAAATCCAATAATCACAAATCCTGATTAAATCAATCTTTTAAGCACTAAAATTCAATTAAATCCCCAAATTTAATACTAAATGGGGGCAAAAATTTGAACTCATCACTCACAAAGGCAATTGATTAGTTAAAAAAAGAATTTGAGATGAAAGATCTTTGAAGGGCAAAGTTTTGTTTTAGATTAGAAATTGAATATTTAAATAAAGGTGTTTTTATACATCAAGATGCTTAGATAATTAAGGTGCTTAAAAGGTTATAAATGAACAAGTCATATCTATTATGCACTTCAATAGTTATGAGGTCGTTATTCGTTGATAAAGGCTCTTCTTAAACCTCAAGAAAATGATGAAGACATTCTTGGTCCAGAAGTATCATATCTTAGTGTCATAAGAACACTAATGTATCTTGCTAATTATACTCGACTTGATATTGCATTTGCTGTAAATTTGTTAAGTAAGATATAATTCTTCAACTACGAATATGAGCTTATTTTATCCAAATGATTCAAAATCAGACCTAAAAGGTTATGCAGATGCATGTTATTTTACATATTCTCACAATGTCACAATTGTTGATCACAAACAGGATATTTGTTCACATGTGGTAGCACACTTATTTCATGATGGTATATGAAACCAACAATAACAACAACATCGTCTAATCATGCATACTTTTTATTATGACATGAGGTAAGTCATGAGTGTGTTTGGTTAAGGTTTATAATTTAACCTGTGCGAGAAACTTATGGCTATCCTTGACAAAGATGGAATTAACAACCATATATGAAGACAATAGTGTATTGTTCAATTGAAAGGATGATATAAATATCCAAAAGATTCATTCATGTGAAAATCTGTCAAGTCTATTTAGAAAGTCTTTGCCAAGAAGAACTTATGTAAGTTTACATGAGGGGGAGAAATAATAAACGTAAAAGAACAATATTATATAAAAAGATGTATTTTTTTTCCTTCACTAGATTTTTCTCCCAAAGGGTTTTTCCTAGTAAGGTTTTAACGAAGCACATTCTCTTATCAGTGACACCTAAGGGGAAGTATATGAATTAATGGTCGTCCGTTGATTTCATACAGACTTACTCATATGATTGATATGATTATATGATTGTTACTAATATGATTAATATGGTTAATTACATTACTTTTTATGTAAATATATTTGTATTAACTAGTTGATTTGTATCCTTTATGAGTTACATCACGTGTATATATATATATATATATATATATATATATATATATATATATATATAGGGACTCCTCCTAACAGTAATAAAACACACAAAATCAAAGTTGGTCCTTATTCATTCTTTACTTCTTTCCTTTTTTTTTATAAAATTTGAAACATATATTTAACCTATAATAACTATTGTATTTTACTTTTTATGTAGTAAGTAATACACAACATTTAATATTTAGTATTTATTACTTATTGTATGACATTTATTAGGGTTTATTATATGTCTTTATTAATTTTTAATAAATATGTCATTTATACACTACAACAAAAACAACTTTAGACAACACTAAACGAGACCACGGGTATAAAAATGTGATCTAAACATAGTAAAGGCAACATTTTTTTAGACGTGGCTTAAAAGTTATCTTAACCAACATTTTTATATAAATGTTTCTTGTAAAAAGTGTGGGCTAATCCATAAAAATGTGGTCTAAAATACACTAAAAATTAAAGCTTTTAGATTATAAATATTCCCTCCCTCCTTTTTTGATTGAAAATGCAAAACTTAGTTCCAAAAACGAAAAAATTTGAATTTCTTCCCTCTCTTTGATTTTAGACTGAAATCGCCAAAAACTAATAGTTTTGAAAAATTTGAAGTTTTGAAAAACACGTATATCAAAATCGTTGCCTTTTACGAGGATTTTAAGTAACAATTTTAAAATTGTTGTCGTACTGAAAATCGTGGCCTATTACCTACAGCTACGCTCACCTATACTACGCCTAAAAAATTGTTGTTTAAACTTTAGCCCACGATTTTTGTGGTTTAACTCACTATTTTGTGTTGTTGCCTAAAGCAATTTTTGTTGTGGTGTGTATATATATATATATATATATATATATATATATATATATATATATATGAGGATTCAAGGGATACAAAATAAGAAGTTTATATGCTTCAACGAATATTTTTGAGTGTTTTTCAAAGGATGTTGAATACTTTGAATAGAATGGTATCTCTGTATTGTCATCACATCACATGCTTATAAATTTTCTCCCACCTATATAGTAATCGACATGATGTTATTAACATATGCATGCACCTCAGATGGAGTATTGCATGTATGTATCATTGAATACACTATATCAATTTTCTGTCTCAAATGATAATTATGTACTACAAGAAAAATTCATATTTTTTGCCAATTTCTTTTTTTAATTTTTTTTGTAAAAAATATTTATGACTTTTGTTATGAAAAAAAAATTTGCAAGAAATTTTACCAATTTTTTTTGTAAAATATTTTTTTTTAGGAAATATTTGCGAATTTTATAATTTTGAAGGAAACAATTATCTACAGAGGAATTGTTTGCCAATTCTTTTAACAAATTTACAAGAAAAATCTCATATAATATAAAAAAATTCTAGCAATGATACCTCACCTTTCAAGGTTATGAACCATACAAAGACGAGCATGCATATATATATATATATATATATATATATATATATATATATATATATATATATATATATATATGAGGAGGGAATTGTCGAAACTGGTCATAAAAAAAGGAAGGAATTACCCTATGAAAAATAGTAAATAAATAAACTTAAATTAAGAGGAATACAATTTGGAAACATACCGGAAAAGAACTGTTGTTGTAGTAAGTGATTTAAACAAAGATTCATTCTTTCTTTGATATTTCAAGATGTTTTTCCAATCTTGTGATTCTTGCATTCTTTCTGAAACATATGTTTGATATGTTGTCCACGTTGTGAATTGCTCCGAGTACTTTATGGAAAATTACACCACAAAGATGTCAAATTGAGGAAGTTAATCAAAACCCTAAACAAAACGTATCTCTACTAAATTCTTAGCATAAAAAAGTTGGTTAAAGGATCTTAAAAATAAATGTGCACAATTATGCCATGAAGATGTCAGATTATCGTCATCACTGTCTTTGGCTTGATCTGATTTAATTGGATTTTGCGATTGAAGAAAAGGCATGGTCGGTCGATAATAGTGCATTGATGAAGAATCTTGATTGTGTAATATGGTGTCATGGTGGAAGTGCCAAACATATTTGATGGTCCAGGAAAAAAGGTTTGATGAGGTGGAAAATTGGGGTAAGTGGATGGTACTTATTAGAATGATGAGTGAGATGGGATGTTATGGTGTGGATGAGCATATGTAAACATTTGAGTAGGATGCATCCAAACTTATCTTATACCAATGCATGGAGGGTGTATTATCATGCAAATGGGCATTTCCATTTAATGGAGTTCCTTCAATGACATGATTGTGTCGTTAATTTCACATTGCTATCCATATTTCATGGTATTGTGGCCAATACCTATCGTTTCTTACTCTCGAATTGTCTTTGTGCGCCTCATCGAGATTTACTGGGTCAAATGTAATGTTTATTCGGAATCCAAGTTGTCGCATCACTCGATCGGCTAGTTGAAATTTGATTGTTGCGAAACAAATGAGAGGAATCGTTGCCCAACTAATTGGAGAAATATCAACAACAATGAATTGTCTGTGTTCATCACGCCAATAAGGAGTCCACAGAAACTAACATAAAATAGATACAAATATATTTAATAAAAAAAATAAAAAGAAGCAATGGGGTGGATCAGTGAGAGAGAAAAAGTCATTACTTTTAATTGAGGGGTAAAGTGGAAATTTTAAATTTTTTGGAAATACAGGAGAAGTGGTTGGAGGTGTAGGAAGAAACCCCCTTAGAATAGGATTATTTTGAACCTTGTATTATAGACCAAGTAGTATAGAATTTTATTTGAGCCTTGTATTTGGGTTTGGACCATGTAGTAGAATTTTGGACCTAGAAGAGATGCCCATAATTTTGGGTCTTAAAAGTAGACCCACTAATTAGGGTTTCTTAACCCTAGATGGCGCAAGCTTAGAGTGCAAGGCATCTCCTTTAGCCCCTCATGGTGTGGAAGGTGTGAATTGCTTAGGTCACAAGTCACACTAGTAGCATGTTTCACTTGGCTCTAAAATGATTGCATTTAATTAAAATAGTTTATTTAAATCAAATATTATAAAACCTGACGTAAATTACCATAAGATATTTTATGGTCTGACGTAAATTTATGTTGAAAATTTTGTCCAACATAAATTTACATCACTCGCGTAAATATAAAACTATTAACATATATAAAAGCAAAAAAAATCATACATATAAAAAGCCTCTTCAGTAATAGTGATTTTGGTAATTGATTACTCATTCCAAACTCTTTATATTTTGTAGCCTACAAACTTCCCTTCTTGTCTATATCAACTAACACAACAACAACAAAAGCTGGCTCCTTTCAAAATCCCAACAATTTCATTGAAGAAATCCTTTACTTTAATGGCATGGTTGAAGGAGGAACAATCTTTGATATCCCAAAGGCTCTTGGTACCACCTCCACTTGCCTATTTTCACAAGAAAATAAAAATCTTAGTGTTGTGTTTAGATGAGGTAATTAGAAGTGTGATTGATTTATTTGAAGAATTTAAAATTCATACACTAAAATTGTTAAAGGTATTTCAAATGAATAAAATAGAAGAATTTAAATACCCTAAAAAATATAAGAAATTTGAAATTCCTCTTTTTTTCACTCCTTTCACTCCACTCATAAAGGTCAAGCCGAGTTGGCTTAAATTGAAGACTTAGTCGAGTTAGCATAAGCAAAAGGCTCACTAGAGTTTACTTAGACTCAAGGTCAAGCCGAGTCCATTCAGATTGAAATTCAAAAGGGGTTAGCTCGAACCAAAGCTCAAGTTGGGTTGATCCAGATCGAAGATCTTGCTAAGTTGGCTCAAGCCGCAAGTCTTGCAAAGTCTGCTCAATCAAAGGTCACAAGTTCTCTTTAGTTGTATCTTCTTATAGTTGTTATATGTATTGTATATGAATTTATTTTGGTCTCAACAGTGTCTTTTAGGATGAATATAACAAAGTAATTATATATACTCTGTTTATGATTATTAGATAGCAATTATATAATTATATAATATCCTGAGCAGTAGTTTTGCATTGAAATGTTACAAATACTAGTGATTTGTGTTATAATAATTTTAGTATTTATTTAACTTATTTATTATTTATTTAAAATTTAAAATTTTACAATAAACAATTGATAAGGACATAAATTTGAAACTACAACAAAACATTTTAATGATTATTTTAACAGTCAATACACATGATACAATAATAGGTTTTCTAAAATTAATAAATTTCTAGATATAATAATATAATCACAAAACTAAGTTTTATAGTAAATGAAATTTTAAATAACTTCAAAAATATACAATTTGTTTCCTTTTCAAAATTTTAGTTTAATTTAGTTTCCCAACTATAGAAATGGGTAAATTAAGTTTATTTGACGTTTCAAACTTGTTTTATGAAAGTTTCTTAGCTAACATTATAGTGGGAAAGTGTTAAACGGTGCAAACAACTCAAATACTATAAGAAAGAACATTTGAAACGTCTAATAAATTTAATAAAAGTTGGTTAGAATGACTAAATTCACACATCTCTAGAGTTAGAGGACTAAATTGAGCAAAATTTTCGAAGAGAGACTAATTTCAATTTTAACTGAAAGTTAAGTGACCAAAAACATATTTAATTTAATCCCTTAATTTTATTTAAAATAATATATCAATTTTATATTTTATATTTGAAATTTCAGTTAATCTTTAAATCTTATATTATAGGCTTAAATAATGGTTTGGTCTCATTACTTATTCAGTTTTTTTAATTTGGTCCTAATATTGTTTTTTTTTGTTCAATTTGGTCATAATATTCGTCAATTTTGTTCAATTTAATCCTTTTTGCAGATGTCGTTAAAATAATTAACGGATTGAGAACAATAACTAACACATGTCATTTTATGTTCTTTTTTTTGTTTTTTTCTTAATTTTTAATTTTTTTTTATTTTAAAAAAGTGTCCACGTGTCATGTCAGGTTCAGTATTTTATATTCAATTCTGTTTTGATATTTATTATTTTTTTTAATTTGATTCCAACTTTTTTTTTTAAATTAAACAATTTTGTCACTCTACAATTAAGACCAAATTTAATTATTATATAAATATTATATTGTTATTCTTATTAAAATTTACATTTTTATTAAACATCTTTTGTTTAGGATCAGAGCTAGTTTAAAATTAGAGAATAACACCATTAATTTAAAATGTTTTAAGAGATTAAAAATTACATCAAGTATTAAAATTCATATAAACATTATCTATATTACTTTATATGAAAAAAAAAAGTTTGGGAGCATATTTAATCATGTAAATATAAAAAAAATTAATATTTAAAATTTAATTTGTAATTATTAGTGATTTAAATTAAAATATTATTTCAAATTTGTATCTTGAAGTAATATTGTAACATCTTAATTTTAACAACTTAAAATTAATAAATTAGGATACTATACCTTAGTATTCAAAAAAAATAAACGAATGTATAAAAATATATTAATACAGTCTTACAAATGATTAAACTATATAAATATATCATTTATACATACCAAACATTTCTAACTCTAAACATAAGCTAACCACTTAGAACAACTTTCTACTTAGATCTCCTTTCGACCTAAAAGATGGCTCCTCAACTTTCAGAGGTGCTTTGAAACTGCAACCACCACTGAATAGATGATCATCGCAAAAGGAAAACATAAACACAAGACAAAAACACAAAAGAAGAGTAAGCTAATGATTTTTAAAGAATTTTCTTAAACATATAATATTGATATATATATATATATATATATATATATATATATATATATATATAACAATTACAAACAAACAAATATTCTCACACATATATTTATAAACTACGACTTAACTAATCCAGATACATGCAAGGTCAATCCATTAACACCTATGGTCAAGGAAAAACCCCTAGGCTAGGATCTCTTGCTCCTCTCACCACATACCACATTCCTTTCTACTTTAGAATTTGAATGGTTATTAAAGCGTCATGATAACTTCCAAGACAATCCCTACCTCAATGCATACACTACCACAATCATTACTAATCCTCCTTGGGTTAGCATTAACAAATCTCAACTCAGTCTCATATAAACAATCTCATATCATATACTCATCATTCATAATAATTACAAAGCTTCTATAACCACAAAAAATACCATTCAAACCACTCAAGAATGCAAGTATTGTACTTACTCGCCCAGCTAGTAGCCCTCGCCAGCTAGTAGCCCTCGCCTAGCCACTAGCCTATGCTTGCCTAGCGAGTAGCACTCCCCCAACCATTGGTCCAGGTTTGGAAGTTCCTGACTTGGAAATTTGCACAACAAGTAGCACTTGCCTAGCCACTGGTCTTGGTTTGGAAGTTCCTGACTTGGAAATTCGCTCAGCGAGTATTACTCGCGCCAACGAGTTTGCCAATTTGCATAATTCTTTAGATCAGTGTTCTGCATAATGCGGCAGATCAACTCATTCGCCCAATGAGTAAGCAAATCTCCACAATTCTGTAGAAATTGATTTAAGTAAAAATTATACCTATTCAACCAATCCATACAATTCCAAAACCTCTAGATAGACCATTTGGGTATCAAACATTAATTCTATCAAAATATTCACACTAATTGCATCCAATTGCACCTATAACATACATTTATTCTCAAACAACAAATAAAACCTAAGTATTTATCGTTTTCAAACATCACAACCCAGTTCACATATCAAACACATCAGTCAATTACAGAATAATCATATAATAACATTCTTAACAGGGATATGATAGGAAGTCTGAACAGGCCAAAATCACCTTTTCCTTTTAGATGTTTCCTCATTATGTCTAATATATATAGTTGAGAGGCACGACCAAGTTGCCCTCATTGCATGTTCGAAGCTTTTTGACTGCTGACGAATGTTGCTGTTGATGTTGCATGCTGAATGCGAAGCAACTAAACAACCAGTATGTTGAGTCAAGCCACCTTTTCCTCAAAATTCCTAACTATTTAAATGGTATGTGAGTCAGTAGGCATACATATTTTAACCCTATTATGTCTTATGTAGACGTATTGTAAAAGAGTTTTAGATTGTCATCTTATTGTAAAATGACATGTAGGATAACTTTTCTTATAAAAAAATGTAGATAACTTTAGTTGTTGCTATAATAATTATTTCATGATATTTTTTCTCTTTTATTTTAATCTCTTTTTTATTTATGTAAATAGTAAGAATAGTATTACCTTTTTACTGTGTGAGAGTGGAAGATATTTTTATTCAATATCAATCTTGAAAATTCAAAATATAATTATGTTACAGCTATTTATGCAACTAAGATCAATGGAGGTTGCTCCAATTTATATTATCTTAGTAAGTTATTTATAAATTTAGCAATAGTGTACTCTTATTCCATAAATTCAACATCTTTTTAAAAGATAAAATATTACAAGTTATTATTTTAGTAAGGACATATTTAAGGATTTTTTTTCTTAATTAGTCCTTCTAGAAGTCAACATTACTCTGTTAAATTATATATCTTATATTAATGTCACAGTGAATTAATTAATTTTTATTTCTTTTTTTAAATATATTTTACTTTAAAATTTAATTAAATTTAACTACTACAACAACAAATTCCTTTCTTGATTGTCTCACTCTCACACAACAAAATAAATAGTGTAATAACTTATATTTTACACTTCTATTGAGTTATTTTGGGTGCCCACACACATGTTTGTATTTAAATGGAATGAGTATTTATGCTATACATAAAATATTGATAGGCTAGAGGTAATTAAATTTGTGCTACTTTTAATTAGAGATTCAAAAAGCATACCTTACCAATTCAAATATTGTTCAAAATACATCTTGTATGTTTCTTCATTGGTGTCTAATATAGCTTCAGATTTTGAGAAAGAAGATATCAACAGAAGGCATTGTGGTATATTTGGAGTGACATAGAAAAATAGATTAAAACGACCTCTCCTAGAGAGAATTCTATATATGTTGCTTCTACTTTTAATGGTCTATTTTGGATTAAAATAGAGTGAAAATACTACTAAAAATTCTCATATTATATCGATTTTTTTTTTTACAAATTTGTTAAAAAAATTTGCATTCAATCTAAGAGTTGAATAAAGTAAATTTTCGTTTTGTCCTCTTTTAGGTATTTTAGCTCTTGGATTGCTTGTGGGCCTTAGGGTGACACGTGTGACTCACGGTTGCTTTTAGTGAACCATATTGCTTTATGATCAAGATACTATTATTAGAACTGTAATCAAGGTTTTTGATTGGTTGTTTAGGTGATCCTGTGCGTTTTAGAGTTTTAGAGAGAAATGTAAGAAAAAAGGGTTTTCTTTGTCTCAAGTGAAGGAAGCTAAATTTTGTTTATATATGTGACATTAATTATAATTATTGATTGTAACTTAGATGTTGTGATTTTTGGATTATAAATTATGACTCATTACATTGTGTTGAATATTTGTAAATTTTATATTGAGATGTGATATGCATGAAATTTTTGAACTGGTATTGTTCGAGAATACTTCTGTGTGAGTCTTGAATTGAGTAATAGGGCACTTCATAATTAGGAACCTAAACAATTAAAGTACTTAAGGGTTTACTAAGTGAGGATTAACTCAATAGTCCCAAATTACTCATTTTAAAGCTCAAAAGGGAAATTTTGGGTATTGATACACCATCGAGCGCAATTGTAGCTCCACTAGGCACTACTGAGATGGTAGTACTAACTTAAGGGTGTTGGGCACCACTTTTGGACCATCGGACGCACTCAAATCATTGGGTTTTAGGGATTGTAGTGTTAGGCGCTACTTTTCCTACAGCGGAACGCCAACCTATTTTCCTAGTATCATCTTGGAAAAAATGAGATTTTTTCTTCATTAACCGTCAGATCGAGCTTAAATTTTGATAGCATGTCGTAGACACATGAATTATTACTTTGGTTGGTGGGATCTTTGATTTGAAGTCTTCAGCTAGAAAAGTCGGTATCATTATTGGCCTTTCGATGACATCAAATAAAGACAGTTAGAATAGAACAGTCTTTACCAAAACACAATGGCATAACTTGTAATTAAAATGTGTTTTATGTCGACGGTTATACGAAAGCCCGTCGTTATATTTCAAATTATACTAATATAGCAACGATTATGATTTAAATCATCATTGTATGGTCGTTTCGTAGCAAAATAACGATGGTGAATATTAAAACCGCTGTGGAATAACCATGTCATTTACCAATTATAGGGCTTTTTGACTTTGCGCCCTAGTTTTCAACTGTTCTTCCCTATGCTTCCCTATAGCTTTTAGCCACCTCCTTCTGACATTCTCAACGACGACCATTTGAAATTGTTGTCGTTTGTGCCACTAGCACTACCGCCCACCATTATAAAAACTAGTTCGAACTTCTTCTCCAGAAGAGGTTTTCTTGTCTTCTCCTCCTCCATCGTTCTCGTCTCTTCTCCTCTTTTGTCGTGCGCATCTCTTCTCCTCCATTGTCATTCGTTGGCTCTTTGTTCTCCTCTACTGCCATTTACGACTTTCGTCATCCCCTTTGCCGCCAACGTTCGCGACCTTCATCGTTTGCTACCATTGAGATTTTGTTGGACAACATTCTCCCCCTCACTTGTCCCTCGCTCCTCTTCTTCCTCAAAGTTAGTATCACTCCTCCAATAATTTGTTAAGTCTGGAATGTGGAAGCATGGTATCCATCTTGAATCAATGAGAAGTAAAGAAATAGAATATTTGCCCATCAATTAGCCTAAGTTTTTTAGGCAACTTCCATTATGTTTTTATGAAATTTTAGGTTTTTGTGAAATTGCGTTCCTACATTTTCCATAAAAGGTTAAGGAGCCTCAAAATTTCCAACCTTGCCTATATTAATTAAGAAGTTCCCCATTAACAACAAATGAAAAACTTCGAAAGAGGGCTACATTGAAAACTAAATTGTAAGCCAAAGGATCAAAATAGTTTTAACTTTTCTTTTGATGATCAAAATGTTAGATTTTTTTTAATTTAATTAGTTTCAATTAATGAGTATAAATTAGTTTGCATATATTAATTAAAAAGTGCCCCATTAATAACGAATGAAAAACTTTGAAAGAAGGCTACAAAGGATCAAAATAGTTTTTAATTTGCTTTTGACAATCAAAATGAGTTTTTTTTTTTAATTTAATTAGTTTGGAATTACAGAGTATGAATTATTATTTGAAATATTTCTTAAACATGTTGGGATTGAGTGCGGAGGTGTCCAACCTTCGATAAACATTTAGCAAAGTGTGAAATGCTACAGAGATGTTTTTGAATTTTTGTGAAATATAATAGGTGATGAAGTAAGAAATTTGCATGCATTGAGAAAAAAATAATTTCGATCACGTATCTGCAGAACATAAATATGTATCAGAGTTGGATTAATTTACCATGTATAAGTGATGATCACGAGAGAGGGGTTGAAGAGTTTTTATAGTTTGTTCAATGTAATGTTGGTAGTGTAGCAAATAGAGTAAAGATGAGGTGTCCTTGTGTGAATAGTTTGAATGGGAGAAGATTAGAGTTTTTGAAATTAGAGAACTTCTTTTGTGCAATAAATTTCTGAAAAATTATTCATGAACTTCTTAGATATTAAGTGTTTGTTTTCGTTATCAAATTAGGTACTTGCATGGTTTGTGTTTGGAAGTAGGAAAGGATGACACATATGGGTTTATAGACCCTTATTTCATGACCTCAATGAGTAACAGGAGTGTAGAAACAAACAAGTATATCACTAATTCCATAATGTGCGAAAGAAAAAAAGTTTACCTTGCTCCATATATAGATAAGTAAGTCTATCCTTATTTTTCATTCCATAACGCATATCTTTTGCATTTTAAATATCTTTTAACTAATTTTCAATGTAGTCGTGATTGACAACTACTAGTTGTATCAGTACCAAAACATATCGTTCTATGGTTTTGCTCTTTGCATAGACCTCATCCCCCTTATCTGAGATCCATAATAGATACGTAAGTCTATTTTAGGAAAATCCTTTTATTACATCACCTTGATTGTTTATTTTTAGTGATTTTAATGAACATAGTACATTGAGTGGTAAATCAACTACCAACACTAAAATGGTCACATGGATTTCCCTTAAGATATTTATATTGTATCATTCATTTAATTTTTGTATTATCATTTAATTTATCTAAGTAGTTTTAGTATGAGTGTAATGTAATAAACAAACTTGGAGATATGAGTATGGCTACTACGTCACACAATAGATGACAACCATTATGCAAACCAATTATGAAAGTGGTTGGGATGAGGTAATATGCTAACTTCCATATGAACTAACTTCAATTAACTTTCAAATGTACTAATATTAACTTAAATTTTGCTGAATTTCAAAGACCAAAAGTCCCATGGATGCAAAAGCCTTAGACTATGTTCAACAAGTGTGAACAACCTATTTTCTTCTTAGATATTAGAATATAAAATAGTTGAATGCTACTTTAGAATATAGAGTAGTTGGAAGATTACTTGAAACTACTTGAACTTGAACTATTTTTGTGTTTTTGATTTTGAATTTTCTGGTTTGTGAAATTTTTTTTACACATTTTGGGTAAAAAAAAATCAAATAATACGAGAGTTATTTTTAATGACAGTTCGTACCAAGATCGTTGTGGTTTGTTCGTAGTTTCACGATAATTTGGACCAAGACTATCGTTGGTCAACTATCACATTTCAATTTTCGTCATCATCATAATAGTTTCCTATAGTAGTGATGACAAAGCAAAGCTTATAGAGTTCGAGTGAATACATAAATATGGATAATGGAGTCTAGTTTATATGTATGTCAACAGTTGGAAATTGCCTTGTGATATGAGAGTTGTTGTCTTGGATAAAGTTGGTTTATCACTATTGAAAAAAAAATGTTATATGAGAATTGCATATGTATGTTTAAGTTATCATTAGCTTACCCTCCTTTGTTTGTTGGTTGTTTTGTCTCTTTTTCAATGATCACTTCTATGGCGTGAGCTAATGAGGTTCCAGGTGGTGATGATGCTATCTAGTAGGTTGTGGTATGAAGTTTAGAGTTTCTTTTGAATATAAATAGTTATATGATATGGTGTAGTTTAATAATCTTGTCTTATATTTTGAAGGAAGTTATTAACTCGTGTATTTTGAAAGACTTGAAATTTTGTGACAGGCATATAAATATTCTAAGTTTGCATGCTTGTGTACATTTTTTACCTATATGGCTAGGTTGCTTAATACTTAACTTTTAATGATCCAAGAGAGTTGAAATATTCTATTTTCTTGGACGGTTACAATTACCGAATATTTTTATTTTAATATAAATTATATATGAACAAAATATTGTATTCATGAATAAGAAAATTTATATATAAATATTTATTTATTATATAATTAAATGCAAATTTAAAAATGCATTTATAAAATAAATCATTTTAATATTTAATAATTAATTTATTAAAAAATGTTAGCTAAGAAACTATCATGAAATGCATTTGAAATGTCAAATAGACTTAATAAAAATTTTGTTAAAATGACTAAATTGCGACAAAGTTTCGAAGAGGGACTAATTTCAATTTTCACTGAAAGTTAAGAGACAAAAATCATATTTCACCCTTATTTTAACATTGTTCCGATAAAGAGGTGCGAATGAACCTTAAACCAAAAACAAAGTAAAGAAGTATCTTAACCTTAGCAGGTAACACTTAGGCCATAATAGTTATGTCCCTTGACCGTATGAGTTAATGCTTTATTTATAAGTAAATCAGTTACAAATTTGTAGATATACTTCAACCTATCTTTTCTACATAACTACCTAAAAGATAATAGATAATGATCAATAATAATGTCTCATACATGATCTTTTGTAGTGGAATATGAGTCACAAAGACCAAATATCTTATTACCAGAATCTTAAAATATTTCCAAGATATTTTGAATATCTTGTTTTTTTAGGAAATTTCATCTTTTCGACATTCTAATGACGTGATACCTCGTCCTAAGGTAGATCTACCATTTCAACAACTCTATGTTAATGTGATACCTCGACTTTAATGACCTGCTCTTTATCTTATCAACAACTCTATGCTCCAAGAAGACTTCCTCAGATCTTTTGACCTTGACTTTTATATATATATATATATATATATATATATATACATATATATATATATATATATATATATATATATATATATATATATATATATTTATCAATCTATATA
>Ga0214544_1003911_pt1 | contig 30331 bp, 32 predicted proteins | sample CNSS3metaG_FD_160074 | JGI IMG/M metagenome (GOLD analysis project Ga0214544, IMG submission 160074) | Root nodule microbial communities from cowpea collected in UCLA plant growth center, Los Angeles, California, USA - CNSS3 | ecosystem: Host-associated > Plants > Roots > Nodule | place: USA...
GTGTTAGCTGAACCGAGGCATAAAACTTGGCTGAAATTGCAAAAATGCCACCGCGCCATTATATGCTTCGGTTCCTGGCCAACCGAGGCATATAAGGCGAGGTAAAAAGGAAATTCTGCACTAGTGGGAGTTAATTGAATGAAAAAATCGTGAATAGGATGTTAGGGTTTGAGAATTTGGGAATTTCACTTATTGGTTAAATTAAGTGAGTAAATACAAGGAAAATCTGTGTATTTGAAGGTTTAACAGGAGTTTTGATCATAAGTACAAGATGGAAGTGAATTGAATGTAAAGTTTGAGGAACATGGATGAGTAATTGGTGCTTAAGATTCGCACAGTGCGGGGCTTACCACCAGGCGCAAGCACAGGGATAGTGCCTCTGCGTGGCTGCGAGGTGTAGTTCTGGTTTTGGGAGGTTTTGGTGTATAGTGGTCGTTGGAAACTTAATCTGGGGTTGGTAGAGTATAAATGTGAGATTGAAGGATATGTGAGGAGGTGAGTTAAGTGGGAACACTTAGTGTCACTATTACTAAAGCCTAGTCGTGATATGTTAGACATTGGATGAATAGAGTAATGAAAAATACAAATAGGTGGGAAGGCAGTTAGAGGAAACAAAGAGTTATTGTAAAAGGCTGAGGATGATTGCTAATTAATATGTTTTGGTATTAGGGATTTTAAGACTTAGCGGAGGCAAAGGTATGGGGTAATGAAAAACATGATTTTGGATAATTATGTGGGTGAAACTCAAAACATGGACAGCTACCTAGAGGGGTGAAACATTATGACTGGGGTATGTAGGTACACATAAGTGGTGAATGAAGCAAGGGAATTGGTACTACTGAAATCAAGTTCGATTGAGGATTTAAACAAGAAAACAATAAAGTTCAAGTTGTAATATTAGAGTGAATTCCATATCAGAAATCCTAAGGAGACAAAGTAATCAATAAGAGATTGGATAATATAGTGAGAAGTCTGAATGAAAATATTCAACTAAGTTATAAATCCGGTATGTGTGTTGGGGCAACACCAGAGTTGGCAAACTATGCAAGTTGAACAAAACCAGTAAGCTCGTTGTATTGGTATAGTCCCCGGCGGTGGGGTGCGAACCACCAGGGGGAGGCGAGATACACAAGAAGGTATTGAATGTGTGGCGCCTGGCAACCATGAGGGTTCTGCCAGGAGATACCTGCAGACAGAGAGAACCTGAGGCGCATGGTGCCTGGCGGTACGTGTCACCCGCCATGCAGTCTGGAGGCCGGTTGCGCCTGACGCATCGTTAGTAGTGTCAGGCTGTTTTGCTGCAGTGGATTGGCATCATGCTTGCCAGGATGTGCGTGATCTACATGGTTTTAGTGATACTTCAAAGGTGGGTTGCTGGTGTTCCTTGAGTTGAGCTTGGAACGTATCCCTTGAGTTGAGCTCGAGATAAGTGTTAAGCACGTGGCATTCCTCGAGTTGAGTTGGGAATGGCATCCCTCGAGTTAAGCTTGGGATGGCGGATGAACACGAGGAACCCTTGAGTATGAACACGAGGAACCCTTGAGTTGAGCTCGGGTTGGCGAGTGTTGTCGGTGTGAGTGTGCTGGTTGTGGCCAGTACGAATGGGTCCAAATAGATTGTCTTCCTTAGCTGGTTAGTAGTCTTGGGACGTTGCAAACTACGATCTGTAGCAATGGTTTCCCGCACGTGCTCTATCAGTTGTGGCCGATAGGTATGACAACAGGTCATCTTGAGGTACTCACTAGGAGATGTAGAACACGAATAACATGGTTGTGGATGTGATTGTGTGATATATATATATATATATATATATATATATATATGGTTAATATATGTATATTTATTTTATATGATTATTTTGTTAAGCTTACCCTATCTACTTGTGGTTGGCGATGATCGTGTACGCGGTACACGTGAGTAGATGATGTTGTTGCAGGTGGTTCTGGTGAAGCTTAGCTACGGAGCGGGGATAGCTTGGGTTTTTTTATATTTTTGGATTTGAAATGAATTGTAAAGGCTTATGACCTGCTTTATATTATTTCTAGTTTTTTAATTTATGGATTTCGTATTATTTATTTATCTAATAAAGTTTTAAATTTCCCGCGTTTTGGGAAATGAGGTTTTATTAAATGAAGTTGATGTACTAATTCTTTATTTTATTTTTAAATCTGTAATATCCGGTCGGGATGTTACATTAGGTATCAGAGCAAAGGTTTTCAAAATGTTTTTGGGGTCTTTGGGGAGTGAGCTTATCGCGTTACGTTTGTGTGATCGTTGGATGTGTTTTATGTTGATTTTTGACTTGTATAGTCTTGAATTAAGCTGTGTGATTTGAATAGCTGAAAATGTCGCGTGCTCAGGCGATGGCTAACAAGAGGAGGAGAAATAATGCGAGAGCTGATGAGATCGCTCATGCCATTCATCGTATGGTAGACGTGATGCAGCCTATAGCAACACAGCCTAGAGCCGTTGTGGCACCAACATGTCATGTGACCATGGAAGCCCTCTAAGTTCATAGGCAAATCCACTCCTGATGAGGAAAATGTCTGACTTAGAGAGTGTGAGAAGATCTGCCGAGTGATCGACTGCACAGATGCACAAAAGCTCACATTCGTCACATCCCTGCTTGTGGCCGATGCAGAATACTAGTGGGTAGGCATGTAGTAGTTGATGCAGACCAGAGAGGAAGAGGTGACCTGGACTTCTTTCAGGACGAGATTCCTGGAGAAATACTTCATGGACAATGCCAGACAAGAGAGAGAGGCAGAATTCCTCACATTCAAGCAGAGGAACCTAACTATGCAGGCATACATAAATAGGTTTGAGTATTTAGCAAGATTCTACTCACCCACTGTCACAGAGGAATGGAGATGCAGGATGTATGATGGCGGATTGAAACCTGAGCTCCGCAAATTCCTCATACCCTTGAGGATCAGAGAGTTTCTAGTCTTGGTGGAGCAGGCCAAGGTAGTGGAGCAACTAGTGATGGGCCAGTAGAGTGGCTTGACATTAGAAGATTGCTTCAGATTCCAAATCATCGAAAAAACCATACACTAGACCCCTGACTTCGTCCAGAAAACTATAGTGCTTTAACTGTGAGGGAGAACATCTTAGGAGGGATTGTCCAAAACCCTTTGGCAGTTCTGGAGGAGGCTCTACCACTGGCAAGTGCTATGTGTGTGACCAGACTGGACACTATGCACGTCACAGTTCTAATACGAAACCATTTGGAGGTGCGCCAGCTAAGAAACCAATTGGGGAGCGACCTAGAGCACTAGGGCATGTGTTTGTACCGACGACCATCGAGGCGACTCAATCAGGTAACCTGGTGCAGAATACTTGCTTACTTTTTGGTAACAGTGTGGTTGTGTTGTATGACTCAGGAGCTACCCATTCATTTGTATCCATTGAATGTGTGAGGAGGCTCGGCCTTGTAATGCGAGAGCTGGGGTTCGAGTTAATAGTCGCGATGCCGACATCTAGCAAGGTATCCACCAGCTCTGTTTGTGTGGGATGCCCTATGGAGGTGGTAGGCCGTAGGTTCAAGGTGAATCTCATCTACTTGCCAATGAAGGGATTGGTCGTGATTCTGGGAATGGATTGGCTGTCCAACAACCATGTTGTCATCGGTTGCAGACGATGTAGAGTAGTGTTCCTAGATGTAGCAAGACTGGAGCTTATATCATCTAATTAGGCAGTGAAAGAGATTGAAGCTAGAGCTACATGCTTTATGATAGTGGCCCAGATAGAAAAGAATAGCACTGTAGAGCAAATTAGTGTGATTTTAGTAACTGAGGAGTATGCAGATGTGTTCCCATACGAGATACCAGAATTGCCACCGAGAAGGGATGTGGATTTCACTATTGATCCCATCCTTGGAGCTGGCCCAATGTCCATGGCACCGTACAGGATGGCACCAGTAGAATTGGCTGAGTTGAAGAAGCAGATAAAAGATATGCTTGAGAAGAAGTTCATCTGACCTAGTGCATCACCTTAGGGAGTACCTGTACTCTTGGTAAAGAAGAAGGACGACAGTTTAAGGTTGTATGTTGACTACCGTTAGTTGAATAAGCTAACCATAAAGAATAAGTACCCATTGCCGAGGATTGATGACCTATTGGATCAACTAAGGGGAGCAACAATGTTCTCTAAAATTGACTTGAGGTCTTGATATCATAAGATCTTGGTCAAGCCTGAAGATGTGCAGAAGAGGACTTTTAGATCACACTGTGGGCACTACGAGTATGTGGTGATGTCGTTTGGGGTGACAAATGCTCCTTCCATATTGTGGACTATATAAACAGGATCTTTCAGCTTTATCTAGACCAGTTTGTCATTGTATTCATTAACGACATACTGATATATACTGAGAGTTGGGAGGAACACTTAGATCACTTGTCAAAGTGTGAATTTTGGCTGGATGAGGTATAATTCTTGGGTCATGTGATTTCAGCCCAAGGGATAGCAGTGGACCCGACTAAGATTGAGGTAGTGGTGAAGTGGGAGAGGCCACAAACAGCTACCGAGGTGCAGAGTTTCCTGGATTTAGTAAGATACTACAGGCGTTTCGTCGAGGGGTTCTCCAAGATGGTGAGCCCACTAACACAGCTCACCAGAAAGGATCAGCCTTTCTTTTGGACTGATGAATGCGAAGCTTGCTTCGAGGATATGGAGAAATGGTTGACGACTGCACCAGTGTTAGCTATTCCAGACACGACTAAGACATTTGAGGTATACTATGATGCCTCATATCAGGGGCTGGGTTGTGTGCTGATGTAGGAGAAACGACCAGTTGCTTACGCATCTCGCCAACTGAAGGTGCATGAGAAGAACTACCCTACGAATGATTTGGAGCTAGCTGTAGTAGTATTTGCCCTCAAGATTTGGAGGAATTAATTGTATGGTGCATAATTCAGGTATTCAGCGATCACAAGAGTTTGAAATACTTGTTTGATCAGAAGGAGCTCAATATGAGATAGAGGCGCTAGATGGAATATCTGAAGGATTACGACTTTGAGCTGTTATACCATCCAGGTAAAGCTAATGCCATAGCAGACGCCGTGAGTAGAAACTTGAGCTGATCCAGAAGTTGCAGGATATGAATCTGGGACTGAATATGGGAGCAGGTACTATACAATGTAGTATGTTGAGAATCACCAACAAGTTCCTAGATGAGGTCAGGGTGGAACAGGGTAATGACCAAGAGCTGCAACAGATTATTGGTGAGTTGGGCATTGATAAGAGAAAGGATTATAGGATGGGTAAGGATGACATCCTACGTTTTAAAGAGAGGATTTGCATACCTTGGAGCCATGTACTGAGAAAGATGCTCTTGGAGGAAGGCCATAAGAGTCATCTTAGCATACACCCAAGTATGACTAAGATGTATAAGGATCTGAAAGCAACCTTTTGGTTGACGGGCATGAAGACTAATGTAGCAGATTATGTGGCATCATGCCTAGTATGTCAGAAGGCGAAGATCGAACACTAGAGGTCGGGTGGCACGTTTGAGCCCCTTGACATTCCTTAGTGGACATGGGACAACATTTCCATGGACTTTGTCACGCACTTACCTCGATCTATGAGGGGGAATGACTCGATCTGGGTTATTGTAGACAGGCTGACGAAATGTGCGCACTTTCTGCCAATTAAACAGAAGATGTCTTTGGACAAATTGGCAGAACTGTATGTCCGAGAAGTGGTTAGACTACATCGGGTGCGTGCGAGTATTGTATCAGATAGAGACTTGAGGTTCATACCGAGGTTTTGGCAGTCATTGTAGAAAGCTTTAAGCACTCAACTGAGAATGAGCTTTGCCTATCATCCTCAGACAGATGGTCAGTCTGAGAGGACTATTCAGTCATTAGAAGATCTACTACGAACTTGTGTACTGGATCACTTGGGGACGTGGAGTGATATATTATCTTTAGTGGAGTTTACGTATAATAACAGTTACCATTCCAGCATTGGGATGGCACCATACGAGGCATTGTATGGTCGGAGATGCAGGACTCCTTTATGTTGGCAGCATGATGGGGAGTCAGTTGTACTTGGGCCATAATTTTTACAGTTGACAACTTAGAAGGTCAAGATAATTTAGGATCGGATGCGTGCAACTCAGAGTCGACCAAAGTCTTATCTAGATAAGAGGAGAAGGCCGCTTGAGTTTGAGGTAGGAGACCATGTATTTCTCACAATTACTCCCACAACAGATATTTGACGAGCTCTAAAGTCGAGGAAGTTGACTCCTTGATTCATCGTCCGTATCAGATCACTAGGAGGATTGGACCAGTGGCGTACGAGATTGCCTTGCCACCTCACCTGAAGAATCTATACAATGTCTTCGATGTGTCACAACTGAGGAAGTACATTGCAGATCCTACACATGTAATGGAGCAGGATGATGTCCAAGTGCGCGAGGACCTGATGATCGGAGTTGGACCAGTGAGAATTCTAGAGTCTCAAGTCAAACAACTCAGAGGGAAAGAGATCTGAACTGTGAAGGTTCTTTAGGACGAGGCAACCCAGAAGATGACGTGGGAGATAGAGAATCTCATGAGGAAATCTTATCCTTACTTATTCCCTGGTAAGGTCTCTTTTTCGAGGATGAAAACTTTCAAGGTGAGGCGAATGTAAGAGCCGTGAAATTTAATTAATTAAATAATTAATTAATTAATAAATGTGGGCAGGGGGAGCCTTTATGACATTAAATTCTAACTTATATGATGTGGAAAAGTACCAGCTCAAGTGGTTGAGAGTACTTTATTGTGTGAGAGGACTTGGGTTCAAGTCCTTGTATGCCAATTGTGTGTTATTTATTTGTTATTATTTTTAAATATATGTTGATCATGTTGTGGGATAATATAATTATAGAATTATATTAATCATCATGAAACATGAATTGGTTGAATGGTTGTACATTGATTTGGCATTGGCATGGTTTGAACCCAAATTAAATTTTCTTTTTGCCAAAATTTCCTTTGGCGTGAAGGTGAAAGGGCATGGAAACCCTATATGCCTAAAGAGCAGCCAACAATGGCTGTAAAACAGCCTATAACGAGACATTGAATGGCCATTAACATCCCCATTAAGTGTCATTTTCGTTTTGGGTAATTAACCTAGTATTAAGGCACCATTAAAAGGAAAACTTGTGGTTAAAAGAAGGGTTTTTCAAGGCTATGATTGTGCTTAGAAAACAGAGTACAAAAATTTGAGAGTGGTGAGGATTGAGTGAAGATTTGAGCCTAATTTGAGGAGAACTAAGGGAGGCTATTTGAAGCAAGGGAGAATCAAGAGCCATTAAAGTCTTTAAGTAAAAGGATCCAGTTAGGGGAGCTGGACTCCGTTGTTTTTATTCATTTTGTTAATGGCATGTGATGTACGATGGATTAGAAGCCTGTATTCTGCCTATTTCATGTAATTCTGCATTTTCTGGAATTTTCCTAGAAACCTTCTGGCGGGTGATGAATCACCGCCAATCGACACTTCATTGTTATGGTTTTGAGTTCCTGCCAGGGATGTGCCGCCAGGCGATACAGGGCTGCAATCCAGATGTGGGGTTTTTTGGTTGAACTACTTGGCGATGATGAACACCCGTCAGACATTGGAAGTGGATTTGACTTGATTTAGGTGATGAACACCCAGATCTGAGCCTTTTAACTTGGGAATCCAGGATTCTCACTGGTCCAACTCTGATCATCAGGTCTTCCCGCACCTGAACATAATCCTCCTCCAACATATGAGTAGGATCCGCAATGTACTTCCTCAACTGTGATACATGGAAAACATTGTGTAGGTTTTCCAAGTGAGGTGGCAAAGCAATCTCGTACGCCACTAGTCCAATCCTCCTAGTTATCTAATACGGACCGATGAATCGCGGAGTTAACTTCCTCGACTAGAGAGCTCGTCCAATACCTGCTTTGGGAGTAACTTTGAGGAATACATGGTCACTTGCCTTGAACTCAAGCGGCCTCCTCCTCTTATCTGCATATGATTTTTGTCTACTCTGTGTTGCACGCATCCAATCCTGTATCACCCTTACTTTCTCAGTAGTCTGCTGTAAGAACTCCAGCCCAAGAACCACTAACTATTCATCCTACTGCCAGCACAATGGTGTCCTGCATCTCCTACCATACAAAGCTTCATATGGGGCCATCCCAATACTAGAATGGTAGTTGTTATTATACGTAAACTCCACCAGGGGCAACATATCACTCCACGTTCCCATATGGTCCAACACACAGGTTCTTAGTAAGTCCTCCAACGACTGTATAGTTCTCTCAGACTGACCATCTGTCTGAGGATGATATGCTGAGCTCATTCTCAGTTGAGTGCCCAAGGCGTTCTGTAGTGACTGTCAGAATCTCGATGTAAACCTTTGATCTTTGTCTGACACAATACTCGTTGGCACACCATGAAGTCGGACAATCTTTCTGATATATAGCTCGACTAGCTTGTCCAGAGACATTTTCTTATTTATAGGTAGTAAGTGCCCACACTTCGTTAGTCTATCTACAATAACCCAGATCGAGTCATGTCCTCTCACAGACCACGACAAGTGTGTGACAAAATCCAAGGAAATGCTGTCCCATTTCCACTGAGGAATGTCAAGAGGCTCCAACGTGCCACCCGGCCCGTGGTGTTCAATCTTCGCCTTCTGGCACACCAAGCAAGAAGCAACATAATCGGCCACATCTATCTTCATACCCCTCCACCAGAATGTTGATTTTAAATCTTTATACATCTTAGTCATACTTGGATGTATGCTAAGACAACTCTTATGCCCTTCATCCAAAAGCATCTTCCTCAATACTCGACTACTGGGTACACACATCCTTTCTCTAAAACACAGGATGCCATCTTTACCCATCCTGAAATCTTTTCTCTTCTCTGTGCCAAGCTCACCAATTATCTACTACAGTTCTTGATCCTTACCCTGTTCCACCCGAACCTCATCTAGGAACTCATTAGTGATTCGTAGCATACTGCACCGTGTGTAATCAGCGCCCGTGTGTAACCCCAAGTTCATGTCTCGCAGCTTCTCAATAAGCTCTAGTTCTTTTATCATCATGGCAAACACATGCACCCTCTTCCTACTCAAAGCATCTGTAACTACATTAGCTTTACCAGGATGGTACAACAACTCAAAGTCGTAATCCTTCAAATATTCCATCCAACGCCTCTGCCTCATATTCAGCTCTTTCTGATCAAAAAAATATTTCAAACTTTTGTGATCACTGAATACTTGAAACTGTGCTCCATACAAATAATGCCTCCAAGTCTTGAGGGCAAAGACTACTGCTGCTAGCTCCAAGTCATGCGTAGGGTAGTTCTTCTCATGCACCTTCAGCTGACGGGATGCATGTGTGACTAGGCGTTTCTCCTACATTAGCACGCAACCCAGCCCCTGATATGAGGCATCACAGTATACCTCAAACGTCTTAGTCGGGTCTGGAATAACTAACATTAGTGTAGTCGTCAACCTTCTCTTCATGTCCTCGAAGCAAGCTTCACATTCATCTGTCCAAGCGAAAGGCTGATCCTTTTAGTGAGTTGTGTCACTAGGCTCACCCTCTTGGAGAAACCCTCAACAAATCTCCTGTAATAACCTGCCAGACCCAAAAGACTCCTCACCTCGATAACTGTCTGCGATCTCTCCCACTTCACCACGGTTTCAATATTGGCCGGATACACTGTTATCCCTTGGGCTGATATTACATCACCCAAGAATTATACCTCATTCAGCCAAAATTCACACTTCGACAATTTCCCATACAACTGATGCTCTTTGAGAATTTCCAGCACCACTCTCATATGCTCTACGTGTTCCTCCCGACTCTCAGAATATATGAGTATGTCGTTAATGAATACAATGACAAACTGATCCAAGTACGACCAGAAAATTCTATTCATGTAGTCCATAAAGATCGCAGGAGCATTTGTCGCCCCAAACGGCATCACCACATACTCATAATGCCCGTAGCGTGACCAGAAAGTCGTCTTTTGCACATCCTCTGGCTTGACTAAGATATGATGATATCTAGACCTCAAGTCAATTTTTGAGAACACTACGACTCCCCTCAGCTGATCCAATAAATCATCAATCCTCGGCAATGGATACTTATTCTTTACGGTCAGCTTATTCAATTGTCGATAATCAACACACAATCTGGAGTTGCCATCCTTTTTCTTCACTAATAGGAGCGATGCTCCCCATGGTGATGAACTCAGTCTGATGAACTTCTTTTCAAGCAGGTCTTCAATTTGCTTCTTAAGTTCAGCTAACGCGGTTGGCGCTATCCTGTATGGTGCCATAGAAACTAGTCCAGCTCCAGGGATGAGATAAACTCCAGCCCTAATGTCTCTGGAAAAATCACATTGTGTCGTCTGTAATCTATAACAACATGATTGCCTGACAGCCAGTCCATTCCCAGAATCACGTCCAAGCCTTCCATTGGCAAGCAGATGAGATTCACCTTGAACCTGCGGCCTGCCACTTCCAAAAAACACCCAACACAGACCGAACTGGTAGCCGCCTGACCTAAAGATGAAGTTGAAACCAGCAACTCACATGCATCCAAAATAAAAGAATGCGTTGCTCCAGAGTTGAAAAACACCAACACTGATTTACCCAACAATAAACAAAGCTCAAGAATAAGGTTACCCGACTGTGTAGCCTATGTGGTGGTCAGGGCAAAAACTCTACCTGCATCTCTAAGTCTCTCCGATACTGGAGTTGATGGTTTCTTCACCGCATCGGTCTTCTTATCTAGGCATTGGTTAGCAAAATGCCTGACCTGATCGCATATGAAACATCTGTGACTGTTATCTTGTCCGCTGGTCGGACTCTTCAACTGTGGGCAATTTCTCTTCAAATGTGTTCCCCCACATTGGAAACATTTAAAGTCTCCAGAGGTGGAAGGGGAACGGCTGTAAGCTTCTTCGTCTGCCTCGCCTCTACGGCGTTCCTCTGCTGTCTAATAACTGGGCCAAGGCCCTTCTTTAGATGCTCAACACTTTTGGCCAGTTCCACCAAGACAGGAAATCTTCTCTCCCTCAGAGATGTTACCATCTTCTTCAGCTCATGTTTGAGCCCTCGCTCAAACTTCAGACACCTCCATTCCTCGGTAATGTCTTGCCAGTAGTACCTCGCTGATGCTCAAACTTGTTAACATATTCTTGTACTATCATATCCCTTTTTTGCAGTGCGAGGAATTCAACCTCCCTGTCTTGTCTCGTCGTATCAGGGAAATACTTCTCCAGGAAATGAGTACTGAAGTTGGTCCAATCGACCTGTTCCTCTCGTGTTTGCATCTGTTGCTACATTCCCGCCCACCAGTACTCAACATCATCATTCAGCAAGTAAGTAGCAAACATGAGCTTTTGCTCATCCACACAATTCATTACTTTGAAAATCTTCTCACACTTGCGGAGCCATGCATCCGCCCCATCAAGAGAGGATTTGCTAGTGACTGGCACAATGTCGTAGGAAATCCTCCATAGTTGGTACACTGACTGGCACAATTACTGCTTTGGGCTGTGCTGCTACCAGAGGCTTTTCAACTATTAAGAATCAATTCACTTGGTTAAGCAAAGCCGCTCACACTATTACAACATTCATCTCAATCACACAAACAATCAATTGATAAACTCACTCCCTAAAAGCCCCAAAATATTTATAATATTTTTTTAAAACTTTTGCTCTAATACCAAATGTAACATCCTAGTAGGATATTACTTATATAAATAAAATAAATAATTTATCGAAATAATTTTCTCATTTATTATCAAATCATTCCCAAAAGCGTGGGAATTTAAACTTTAAACGTAAGAATCTCGATGCAAGGTCAAACATTCATAAGCAGTCGTTACAATTCAAAAGATAAAATCAGTAAAAACCAATCATTAGATTACATGAAAATTTAATAAAAAGTCTTTATAAATCCCCCATGTAATCTGCTCCCGCTCTCCGCCACTAAGCATCTCCTGGCTCACCTGTAACTTTATCTGCTCTCGGATAACAAGTTACTTGATCATCGCCATACATAAACAGATAGGGTGAGCTATGCACATAGGTAAAATAAATATGAAATAAACCCACCCAATATCTCATAATTATTTAACTTTTAAACAAAGGAAACACCCACTTTCCCAAACTCATAACCATTATGAGCTTTATGCATGTAATCTTGATCATGGGACTTTTTCGTGCTCCCACGAACCTTCTAGCTCGTGGTCCGACCTACGAGCCTATCCCGCTCGTAGTCCTGCATCACAGACTCTCTCAAACGTCATCCGAACTCCTCGCTCAGACCTGGACACCCATACCCGCCTTTCCTACTATGAACTCCCTCGCTCATAGCATTCCCAAACTGAGCATGAAATGAACTCCCTCGCTCATTCATCCCAACAAGGGTACCTTCGGTGAACTAAACCATTCACGTTCTGCATGCGGTCCACCTGACACAAACTCCTCGCTGATGCCACCAGCTAAGCACATCCTAGAGCGTCTATGGACTTAGTCCATCAAGTCCAGCATCACAAACAAAGTTTCCAGCCGTAACCGTATCCGCCTGGCGCTGCCACAGTGCCGCCTGGCGGAACCCAAGCAAACCACCTGGCGCTCCATTCTGTGCCGCCAGGCACCACTTACGTTAAGTGGCCACTGCCACTGTTTTAGGTGTCTTCCGTCTGGCGGCTCGCCCCGCACCGCCAGGCGTTATACTAGTAGTGCAGTGCTACTAGTTTTTGGCACATAATAGAGCTTATTGGACCCCTAACCACTCATACACAGATTATCATGTAATCATATTTAAACATACCTCAATAATACTCCCATAACAACATTCCAAAGCATTATTATTCATAATTTCACAATCCAAGCCATACTTATACATAAATATAATGTAAGTAATCTAGGATATATTCCTTTTTCCCATTGGCACGTGTTAACTCCCTTTGTAACTCAATATCCCAAGGAAATACATAATTACATTACAATACATAATTTACCACATTCAGATGCATAATCCCCTAATTCCTTCATACATTTTACTTCATAAGACTCATCCTTAAACACCTTAATTCCATCATATATTCAATTTTATATGCCCTTGAACAACTATCCCATTTCATGAACAAGGACCCTCGAGCCATAACACCAAGAACGCAAGTCACAGTGCCACTCAAGACGTCACTGCTCAAACAGGTCGCCTGGCGACAGTCTTGGTGTCGCTAGGCGGTGCATGGCCATTTGGGTTCTGCTAGATTTCTCCCGCACCTAATGTGACTCGCAACCACTCTGATTTGGATATCCACCTTCACAATAACATACTTTCACATGCACACAACATCCAGACTTCATAATTTAATCATGATATCATCAATTCTACGCAACAGTGCACCATTCATAAACATCATCGTTATTCATTCCCAATCCCAATATGAACCCTAAATCCCAAATTCTGATGAAACTTCATGCAATGTTTCCATCAATTAAACATTCACAAATAATAACAAACATACCAAATATACTCAAATAATAAGAAACAACTTAACCGTCCCCACATCATTGGAATTCCCCACATTCATAGACGAAACCCAGAAAATGGGTTCTGGAGACATGAGTCGCCTGGCGGGCCTTCAATGCCGCCTGACGGTTTCTGGAAATTTCCAGAAACGCGACATGAATCAACAAAGCCCATTCATCCAGAATAGCACGAAATCATATAATTGGCATACAACACACAAAATTAAACTCCCTTAACCTAGTTTCCTTGCTATTTGCTTGAGAAGTCCAAGGTTCTTCTTTAAGGTAACAAAAGTCTTTTAGCACTCCCTCCAATTAGTTCCAATGCTCCTTCACAAAACACCAAAACACTTAGAATTCACCCTCTCAGTGTGAAGAATGAAGAACAACTCCAAGCTCTCTCTTTCTCTCTCAAAACTTTCTTAATTATTTGTTAATTACTCTTAATTGTTCTAAAACGAAAATCCAATTAAAACTATGGTTAATGTCATTTAATTGGTTGTCTTATGATGGTTTTCCAACTCTCCTTGGCTGCTAGGGTTTTTCTCTACCCTTTCATATTCAATCCAAAACCAAAAATACCAAATATCAAGTTTAATTTGGGTTCTCCAAGGTTTGAACCCACAACCATGCCAACGTCAAATCAATGCTAAACCATCAAACCAATTCATGTTTCTTACTAACTATTATAATTCAATAATTTTATCATCATTCAACATTCTCAATCATATTATTAAAAAAACAATAATTAAATAACACCCAATTGGCATACATAGGACTTGAACCCAAGTCCTCTCATACAATAAAATACTCTCAACCACTTGAGCTAGTACTTTTCCTGATGAAGGATTGACCCCAACTAAGGATGGAGGCACATGCTTAAGAAGACTAAGCATGTTTAGAAAGGAAGTTCACTAATCCTTCATCCCTTTCATTTGTGTTTGTTATTTTTGATTCCCAAAGTTGACTTAGTTGAATCAACTTTCGTTGACTTGTTGATCTTTGACTAGGTTTGACTTGTTGACTATAGTTGACTTGACTTAAGCCAACATGCTAATCTATGTTTATTTGCTTTGTAGATTAATTAAGAGTAAGAAAGCAATGCTATGTGGCGCATGGTGATTGGGGAGCATAAATGATGTGGAGGAGAAAGTAAAGCAAATGCATAAAGCATAAAGTAAAAGGCATAAAACAAGTGTACCTATGTACCTTTAGTCTCCTTTGTTTCTAGCACACTTTGGCCACTTTTTGGAGACATATGAGACACATTCTTTGTCTCCTTTTGTGCTAGAACGGAATTAGCCTTGCACACACCATAGTTAGCTCTTTTGTCTCTCATTTTTGTAACCTTATTTGACCTAGTTTCTAGAAGCTAGGGTTAGGTTTTTGTAGAGACATCCTTAGGTATCTTTTATTTGCTTAGAGGCCCCTAAACTCTTCTATATAAGGGGTGCTCCTAGACATGTAAAAGGGTTGAATATTTTGAAGTAAAAACACTCTTGTGTCTCAACCATTTGTGAGAGTTTCCTCCCTAGGGAGTGAATACTTTTAAGCCTTATCTTGCATAGCAAGTGGCGACACACATCCACTCATCTTCAAGGTTGCCATGGCTTCTAACCTAGCCTTGTAGTTGCGTGCTTCTCACATTTTTACCATTTCTTTCCTTTCCATTTTATGTTTTCTTCCTCCTTTAATTGTTCTTGGTTTTCTATAGTTTATTTGCTTTCCATTTCCTTTTTGTTTTTGAATCAATCCATCATTTTCTCTTGAGCTTTGTGAAAGGAACCTTCACATCTAGATAGCTTGCTATCTTAATGTCCCATGGGGATTTCACTTAGCTTTCTTAATCAACTCACACAATATTCAACAATCTAAAAGAAAACAACATAATCCTTCATCATTTCCACGTCACCTTCATCAACATTTAATGCCATAAAGGCTCTCACTACCCGCATTTATTAATTAATTATTTATTTAATCAATTAATTTCACGGGTCTTACAATGATAAGTGAAATTGTGTTTGAATTAAGGATGTCAGTACGTTTTTAATCAGTGTCGCATTGATTTTAATCTGTTGATTAGCATTGTGAATCTGCCAATCCCCCTTTGTGTTGAATTGCATCTGAAAAGCTCTTTGAATGAAAGGTTTGGTCTTTGAGAGACGACCTTGGTTGAACTATTGAGTATTAAATTTACATGTTTTATTTGGTCGGGTACGACCTCGATCACCCACCTTGGTGAAACCCATCTTGTGCATGTTGAGAGTAGAGACTCTATTTAGTAGGGTAGTAAACTCTTCAAGTTTTCCTTCCACAACCACTCCAAAATGCTCAATGAATTTAGAGATGAGCACAACATAGGGGAATTTGAAATCTATGAGCTTATTTGCTTTCATCATGTGGTCTCAGATTGTGTTAGTGATGAGTGCATATTTTTTCCCTCATTTAATGTTTAATTTTGGGTGTTTAATTAAACTTTTGTGCTTAAAGATTGAATTAATTAAGATTTGTGATAACTTGGTTTATTGAGTTTGTGAGATAAAAATGCATTGAAAATTGCTTTTTAGTTGTATAAATTATCTTTGGATATTCTAACAAAAGAGAAGCATGACAAAAGAAAAGGCATATGCTCTTTATCTTTATTTTGATTACTCTAGTGTCAATTCCATGAAGTTGGTTTTGGTTGAATATTTAAGTTGACTTGTTGACCTTGACTTTGCGATTGACTTGTTGACCCAAGATTAGCTTAACCTTAACCAACATGCTAATGTCACTTGTTTGCTTTTGTAGGAATAAGAGAAGTGGGGCCACATGAGGTAACACTTGGTGCATCTAGGAGGAAGGAGAAGGAGCAAGACCTTCTAGAAACATGTAGAGAGGGGGCGACCCACATGCCTTGGACACCAAGACTTCTAGAAGCATCTAGAAGAGCCTTTTTGGAGCCTTGGCCGTGAAGTCTTGCCTCCTAGATGGCTTGACCGAGAATACTTTCTAGAAGCATCGCATGTGCACCTATGTTAACCTACCTTCTAAAAAGGCTAGGTTTATTATGTAATCCTCATACTTTGTTGTTTTGCTAAGAGACACATAGACTTTTGTATTTAAGGGGATCTCTAACACTTGTAAAGGGGTTGAACATTTTGAGAAATTATACACCTTTGTGTTTCAACCTTTTGTGAGAGCTTCCCTCCTTAGGGAGGGAATTTCTTTCAAGCCTTATCTTGCCTTGGCAAGTGCCGGCATCCACCACTCATCTTCAAGGTTGCTATGGCTTCTAGCCTAGCCTTGTAGTGGCGTGATCCTTCCATCTTTTTCCATTTCTTTACTTGTCATTTTTATGCTTCTTTCACTCATTTTGGTTCAGTGTTTATCTTAGCTTATGCGTTTCCCATTTATATTCTATTTTTGAATCAATCCAATCTTCTCTTTTCTTGAGTCTTGTGAAAGGAACCTTCATATATCAATAATTTACATCTCTATAATTGTTCATGAAATATTACAAAAATATGTATTTGTATAATATTAAGAGTTCTACATCAGAATAGAAGATTATCTATATTTTTAATATCTCCTCAAGATATTAATATAAATTATCCATCAGTCAATCTTCAGAAGATCCACCAATAATATCCCGAACAATTCTCACTAAGCAAGTTTCCCTTCTACTCATGCAATAGGTACATATAAAAGAAATATATGAAATGAGTGAGGTCTTTATAAGCCTTAAATATCATTCTTAATAAACTCAACAAACAATACAGATCGGGGAAAGGAGGGGGGGCTAGAATTGGACCTATAAGCACAAAACTAGATCTTGTTATACCAAAGATATGGATCCATATTCCACTTCTGATGATCCATTATGAACATCAAAAGTTACCTTTGAAAGTGATTAGGTAGTTGAGTATTTCTCATAAAACATTGATACAATCATAATTATTTCTTTCTCGAGAATATTAGCCATTTATCGACCCATAAAAGAGATATATACTCACTACCTAACATTGGTGATGCCGAACAGGTAGCGGATAGTCCCAAGTTTGGCTTATGAATATCCTAATCCAGCGTGCTATTCTAAACTATCCAGATATTCAACCACTTGGTAAAACTTCCCTAGACCCCACCATCGTCTCTACCTCTCATCCTATTGTGTAGCAAACTATGACATCCCAAACACAAACATTCTAACACTGGTTTGATCTCAACTTATTGAAACCAAACTTAACTCTTTCTTAACTGAGATACTCTTGGACATTATCAAAGGTCATAAAATATGATAACTATAAAATTATGTCATTGTATAAACTATACACAAAGAATATAAAATAACAATAAAATGTACATTTAATTTTTTCAATCCAAGCTTACTGAATAAAATAATATTTACTTTTATTTTATTTTTATTTATTTATTTTTATTTTTTTGAAATTATAAAATAATGATAAAATAAGAATCAAAGAAAGAAATTTAAATAAATAACTAGATAAGGATTAAAATGTTATAAATAAATATAATAACAAAAATATAAATTAACTAGGACTAATGCGTAGCTGGAGATATATTAAATAAATATAAGAGGATAATAAATGAAAATAAGTTAAATGGAAGTAAGTAGAATAATATATGATTCAAAATAAATAAAAGATTAATATAACACCCATGAGTTTATCAAGATTAATATAAAAAGAGCTTAATCTCACTCCCCCTTACCTTATTGATGGAAGGGCACACTAATTATATTTGAAGAGGACTAGAATCTTTTTGAATCTTTTTCTATAAACTTTCTCTCTCTATTTTCTCTTTATCTCTCTCCTTTTCTTTCTTTCTATCTCTCTCTCCTTTCTTTCTCACGTAACGTCTTCTAGTGGCAGAATTTGGATAAAACTTTTAGGGGTGCCAAATTAAATTTTTTATATATAAATTATTTTTTTAATTAGACAAATAAATTTTTATTTTCTCTACTTAAATTATTTTTCTACATTGATTTAAAGATGTACTTTTCAATTTTTAATATTTTTCATTTCTATTCCAATTTAAGACTATTCAACTAATTTATTATGTGTAACAAAATTTGTAATGCAACCTAGATACATTCATAAAATTTTACAAATTTAAATAGAAAATACAAAATCCCTAAATTTCATAATTAGAATTATACTAATATGAGGAAGACTACAATCAGGTTCATGCCAATTTCATAGAAGAATTCCTAAAATCTTGATTAGGGTTCATATTAATTTGTGAAAAATTTAAGTTGGGAAAAATATCGTAATAGGAATAAGAGAATCATAAATTTAAAATACATAAATCATAATAAAATACTAATCTTGATTTATGAGATATATTGTGATAATACATTCCTCAATTTCTTTGTTCTTCCATCTCTTTCCCGATTATCATTTTATCTTTTTTTTTTACTTTCATACTTTCTTCATAACTTACTGAAGAAGAACCTTAGGTACAAAGATAAAATCTTATTCCTTTTTACTAACGAACATCAATCAAATTGATTTTTATTTTATTTTTAAACAATAAAAATACATAAATAAATAATACATATAAATAAAATGATAAACAATTTTCCAAACTTAATATATATATATATATATATATATATATATAATATTATATATTTTTAAAATATATACATTATATATAAAAAATAAAATTAAAAAGATTTTGGGGGAGCCATGGCTCCCCTTAGTCATAATAAAGTTTTGCCGATGATGTTTTCCCTCATTTCATATCCATATATTCAGCCATACATGTGCTAATTTTTCCAAATCATCATTACTTCAATTAATGAAGAAATAATGTTTATCTCTTTAGCTTATCTTTTCTTTTTCTATTTTTTCTTCTTCGTATCTTCTCTCCTTATCTTCTTATCTCTTTAGAAGATTCTTCATTCATTTTTTTTCTTTTAATACACACACCTATTTAATAATATTTTAATTAATATATTTTTACTTAATATTTTTTAATATATATATATATATATGCATATTTTATTAGTTTTTGTTTTCTTCTTATTATTTTTTTAATAAGTAAAAACTACATAATTATAAAATATATTTTTAATGTTTTTTTATGAAGTTATGGAGATTTGATGGTATTCATGTTTGACAAGCCTTGAACGCGTGCCCTCCACATGGATCAAATTAGAAAAGAATGCTTGATGTTTTTAATTCAAATTATAGACCTTGTAGCATTAGTTTGATGTATTTGGTCTTTATTATGTTTTTTAATTTGTTGAAATATTTTTCAACAGGTTAAAATGTGTCTTTTAGTCTATTGAATGGTTTTCCAACAGGTTAAAAGGTTAGCTACAATAGTCTTAAACTATGAGTTATTCAATCAGTTGATTTATTTTTTAATCGACTGATTTCACTTAAGTAAAGTGAAATCAACTGATTGATTTGAAAATCAACCTGTTGAATTTTGTAACAGTTTAACTATAAGTGTTATGATTTTCGAAAGAGAGGTAACAAGACCATTTTGAGTGCGAAACTGTTCTAGAAACTTGTGGATTCTCTCTCTTTCGTGATCATTCAAATTGTAGCTGTTGAAGATTGATCTTGGATCAATTCTTGGTTTGGCTTGTGTTTGAAGCTTGGAGAAGGTATTTGTGGTAGGCAAGGTTGATCTTTCTCAAGCTTTGTGTGTGTGCCTGGTGGTTTTCCAAGTCTGCAAGAGTTGTCTTGTTGTGCTGTTGTGATTCTTGTGTGATTCAAGAGTCTTTAGTATGTGTTTTGCTTATTTTGAAAGTGTACGAGTGTAAACTTTGTAAATCTTTTGAAATAGTGCAAAGTTAGGCTCATGTTGCCTTGACAAACTGGATGTAGCTCAAGTTTGAGTGAACTAGTATAAAATTCTTGTGCTTCAATCTTTTCTCTAACCCTTCTCTCTTGCATTTTTATTTAAATATTAAAGAAATTGGATTTAAACCATCTTTTTTTTTTTATATTCTTGACTATTTTGATGACATCTGCAATATTGAGCATGTTTACATAGTCAATTAGAACATATCTTGATTATTCTTTTACATTGTTCCTGTTCTAAATCACAAGTCTGCATTTCTGCATTTTTTCCAGTACTTCAGTCGACCGTTTTTCTGATTCAATCGATTGATTTTACCAGTATAGGTTCTATCTAGTAAAATCAATTGACTAACTCTATTTTTCACTTATTGAAAGTATACTGTCTAGAGGTTTTTTTTATCCAAACTTGGTGATCCAATTGATTCAATTAAAGATAGTTTTTAGCCTTTAAAGATTGCTTAAATTTTTAACTAGCCAATTCAACCCCCTTCATTCTTGGCATTTCAAGCATTTCAAAACTTACAGCTTTTACATACAAATATGTGATGAACAAATCAAATGGATTAAATAACAATCAATTAGTTGATTTCACCTAGCTAAGTGAAATCATCAATTGACAGTTACTTTTCATCGATTAAATATGTCAATCTGCGTAACCTATATATGCTCTAGTTGTCTTTGAGGTGTGTGATTTTTTGTGTGGAGCTAAGAAAAACAATTTGAAAAATCTTTCATTCAACACATTTCTTTAGAGAGAAGTAGAGATGCTACAATATGTGACTGTTCATGAGGATTTGGAGTCGTGATTGTCTCCGTGTTGGTCTTTTAAGAAGATCTTGGATTAGCTAGGGAGAGCTAATCATTCGGGTTTTGTCCTTACTGGTTTTCGTTTCATTGTTTAGGTGTTTTGGTGTGATTTCAGTCCTATAAGAAGGTGTTCTCGTGTTGTGTATGCTTCTTGTGTGAGTCAAGAAGATTGTTCGTAGTTGTCTTTCAAGAAATATGTTTGTAAGGAATTTGTAATTTCTTGATTGAGTGGAAAGCCAAGCTTGATGTAAGTAAACCAATATAAATATTTCTTGGTTCAATGATTTAACTTTTTCTGTAATTTTTTTTTTGCAAAAGTTCATTCTTTGAAATAAAATTTGTTGTATAAATATATCTTGGTTCCAAGCTTTGTTTTTTTGCTTCCCTTTGGTCTCTTTATATCTTTAAAATAATCATAAATATCATTTATCTTTATAATTGTTATGAATATCTAAAAATATTTGGAGAGATATAGTCATTTCTAAAATTATTTAACAAATATAGTTAGTTGATAATATAAATATCTAATATAATTAAATTAATTAATTACTTATAGATATATGATAAATTATCACTAACTAATATTTGCATTAAATTTCCAAACCAACCAATTGCAATCTCCTCCAATTATCTTTTAAATAATCCAATATCTCCAAGATATATTTGTTTGTTGTGGAGATCTAAAAGGATTTAACAAGATCTTGCCATTTTTATTAAGACTTGGTAGTTATTATCTTTTGATATTTTATGATATAATTAAATAAGATGATTATTTAAAGATATCAAATAAAATATCTAAAGATATATTTTCCCCAAATTATCTTTCACCGTGAATTATCAAAGCCCTTTTCTCTGGAAAAAGACAGAGAAAATTGCAAGGTCCAAATTTGGTTGCTCATTCCCTCTTTATGGCTTAGCCAAACTTCTTCACATTTTCAAGCTTTTCTTGCCTTCTTCATGCAATGCTTTACTTGAATGTTTTGTCACTTTGATAATTGTGTATTCTTGGATTTATCAGTAAGGTGTGATAAAGCTTTAATCAATTTATTTCCACACCTCCATGAGATCAGCTTAGCTGCAGCTGCATTAACACACATCAAAATATCCACAAAACATTTATGCAACTAAAAAACTATTTTTAACATGTTTTTGTATCTCATTGTTAATAAACCCAATTATAAGAAATCCTAATTAAATAAATCTTTTAAGAACAAAATTCAATTAAAAATCCAGAATTAAACATTAAATGAGGGCATAAATATGAATCAAGCCTTTTTAAAATTTTGTGTTGTACTGCATGTCCTTTTTTGTCTTGCTTATTTCTACCATTGATCTTGTGTTTACATGGTTGTATGATGATTAAATCTCACTTTCTCATTGAATTCGATGCATTTCACTAAGAACTCAAATTTGTTTTTCAGTGCAACATTTTTTGTTTGAGTTACTTTTTTTCATTTTCATTTGGTGAATTCTTGTTTAATTAAGTCATAGAAGTAGTCTCATGATGGTCTAGTGATACGTGGTTTAACTTAGATTGTAAAATCATGGATAAGTTCATAACATCTTAGTTTAGATAAATAGACTGAAGAGTAGTTATAAGAATAAAGTTTGTGCTTTAGCCTAAGTGTCATTAGGAATAATCTTAATGTGACTAACATTAATTATGAGCTTTGTGAGTATAATGTAGAATAAAGCTTCAAGGATAACAATTAGATAATCATTGAAGGTCACTGAAGAATCCAAATCATCCTAGCCTCATGAATTTTGTACAGAATTGACTTTTCCAATGAGAGTTGACTAGAAGGTTAACTCAAAGTTGAATTTTTGCATTTGACCTCCAATGGACATGGCAACTATGGGAGAAGCTTAAGGGCACTCAATTAAACTTATGCTAACCTTGAACTAATAAAGAATTGGTCCAAGGCTGCATTGAATTTCATATTGTAATTATTGTTTGTGTAGTTAACTAGTGTAATGTAGTTTGTGGTTTACTTTCTCTATTGTTAACTTTTTCTTTAGGTTCTGAATGAAAAGAGGTTAGTGATGAGTGCGTATTTTTGCCCTCATTTAATCATTAGTTCTCAATTCTTAATTGAATTTTACTGCTTAAAATATGGATTTAATTATGATTTGTGATAATTAGGCTTATTGAGTTCATGAGATAAAATAGCTTAAAAAGTGATTTTTAGTTGCATAAATTATTCTTGGATATTCTAACGTTTGTTGATGCATCAAAAGTTAAATTTTGATATATTCAAAGCGTAAAAATAAAGTGTTTCATGCTTCAAAATAAAGCCAAAATGAATAAATTCCAAAACTACACCCCTTAAATTACACACACACACCCTTTTCAATAAATGAACCACACAATCAACTTTCATTATTACACCTCCCTATATTTTTATCTACACCCCTCCTTCCACTCAAAATTCAGCCTCATTCATAAACTGCCATGTGACCATCCTCAACTTTTAAAATTGGCCAACTATTAGAAGCCAAGTGGGCATAATCTCCACTAAAGAATCTGTCCAATGAAGTAGTGACATGTCATCATCATCTTCTTCCCATCTTCATACAACCAGACACCCTATATTATGTTGCCACCACCATCCATGTCCATCGTAGTGCCGTCGAAAAATGTGAATGCGTCATCAACGAACCATGGCAGCAACTTGAATGCTACCAACCACGCAAACAAGGTTACATCATCGTGAAACTGCGAAACAACCACCAACAAAACCTCGACTCTGACGACGTGAACCAAAGTCATCAACGGCAAGCCACGACGCATCACCATCATCACATCTTTAACACTAACCTCCATACACACGTGTAGCAAAAAACATGAAAGCGCCTTGTTCAACGTGGAACCTCAAAGTTGCCAACAAACTTAGAACTTCGTGGTGTAGATTAGAGCAACCATCACCTCTACACAAACACGCACCTGTACCATACACGAGTCACTGGAATGAATAGAAGTAACACAAATTCGTTCATCACTACAAGCTTCGTTAGTTCACGAAACACCACCACGGTTATTGCCATCACCATACAATAGAGAAACACGATTTTTCACCTCCACCTTCAACCACAAAAACGCAGCCATCACGCCACGTGAAAGGTTCGTCAGAAAACAAAAAAGAACAAAGCCCTAAACAACGCGAGAATAAAAATGAACCAGATGCACCAGAATGGCTTACACTAGAGAGGGAGTGATGAGTCATCATTTTCCTCCATTCCGTTAGCCTTTGTGTACCCATTTGATAGTTTTTCATTGCTTAATTGTTCATCTTTTATTAGGCCACTGTTCCGAATTTGGGTTAATTTCACATTATTTAGCCTAATTTTCATTTTTTATTATTTTTAGGTATTTGGATGAAGCAATTTTTGAGCTTGAACATTAATATTCAGTTGAAGAGAGTTGCCACATCATTTCCACATTATTTCTATGTCATTTGAGTGAATGGGCTAACATTTGAGGCCCAATAGTGGCATTTTTGTAATTTTGAGTGGTAAAGTGACAATTTTGTTAATAGTGGTGGCAAAGTTGAAAAGACAACGAGATTTAGGTCATTTTAGTATGGACAGTCGTGGCTCTTCTTCTCCAACCTCCATTTTCATGCTCTCAAGCTTTGGTGAGTGTCCATGGAGGTGCTCCTTGCGGTTTTTCATGTTTTTGCCTAGTTTTTACCGTTTTTATGCACATTTGACAGCTCCCAATGAGGGTTTTACGTTTTGAATTTGTTTTCTAGCTTGGGCATCTCATTTCATGGAATGTATTGACTTGGAACAACACCCATTGATGGGGTTTTCGGTTTTTATATGATAGTAGTGATTTTCGTTCATTTAAAGCCTTGAAATTTCTCTTTTGCTTTTGAATTTGTGTTTGAACAATTCGTAGGTTAGCGTTTTTGGTTTTTGATGTTTTGTTTTGTGGCATTCAGATTTGAAGTGTTTAATTTGCCCATTTCCATGTCTAGCTAAATTCGTGTATTGACTCGTTGATGAAAAATGCAATGAAGCTTTGAGGTTGTGTTTGTTTTGTGAAATCTGCCATGTCTCTTTGTTCTAAATTTGGGGAATGCATGTGATGAATTTAAGGATGTGTGCATTGCTTAATTGCACAATGAAGCTTGATTGTAACTTTCACTTAGTGAGTTCTTATCTAGTGGATTGAGAGAACGCAGAGGTGTTAATTTTGTGGCCTATGATAAGTGAAATTGTGTTTGAATCAAGGATGTCAATACGTTTTTAATCACTGTTGCATTCAATTTAATCTGTTGATTAGCATACTGAATCTGCCAACCCCCCTTGTGTTATAGTGTTGTGTTCATCTGGAAATTGAAGCTTTAGACGAAAATATTGATCGTTGGGAGATGACTTGGTTCAACTTTCATATACTGCATTTAATATGTTTTAATTTGGTGGGGTACGACCTCTATCAGGGAGAGAGAGGGAGAGAAAGGGAGAGAGAGGGAAAGAGAGGAAGAGAGAGAGATGCCATGTGGCAGTCTCCCATTGGCCAATCAAACTATCAAAATATGGTCAAAGTCTAGTAAAAAAGAGGGCTGAAATAGAATGGTTCATCTTTCTGGATTTCAATGGCAATTTGGACCACAAGATCGTGGGGGCTAAATCGGATTTTTGGACCAAAGGGAAGTAAGCTTATTGGGGTTTGTACGATTGTAATTTCACTATGGATTTTGAGGTTAAAATGCAATAATTGTAAGACCCATGGAATTTAATTAATTAAATAAATAATTAATTAATAAATGCGGGTGGGAAGATCATTTTATGGCATTAATTTCTGATTAGTATGACGTGGAAAAGTACTAGCTCAAATGGTTGAGAGTACTTTGTATGTGTGAGAGGACTTGGGTTCAAGTCCTGTGTATGCCATTTATGTGTTATTTAATTATTATTGTTTTTTTTAATAATATGATTGATCATGTTCATATGATATAATATCTGAATTATATTAGTTAGCATGAAACATGAATTGGTATGATGGTTTGCCGTTGATTTGGCATTTGCTTAGTTATGGGTTCAAGTCTTGAAAAAACCCAAATTAATTTTTTTTTTTTTGCTAATGTTAGTTTTGGATGGAATTGAAAGGGGTAAAGGAAACCCTAATTTGAATCAGTAGCCAAGAGTGGTTGTAACAACAGTCCATAATTATAAATGAATGGCCATTAACAATCTATTAAGTGCATTTTCATTTTGATCATTGACCTAGCTTTAACGCATCACTTTAAAAGGCAAAAGTGAGGTTGTAGGAAAGGTTTTGCAAGGCTGGAAATATCCTTAGAAAACAGAGACGAAAATCAAGAGTGAGTAGAGGGTAGTGAGTGAACTATTGAGGCTGGTTGAGGAGAATCAAGGGTGGTCATTGGTGGTCAAAGGGAGAGCTTGAGATTTTCAAGTTTGGCAAAGGAAACCAGGTTAGGGGAGCTGGACTCCATTTTCTTTGTTCGTTTTAATAATTATATGAAATATATGCTCACTTGAATGCATGGTTTCCATTTTATCTGCGAAATTCTGATTTCTGGAAATTTTCCAGAAACCGCCTGGCGGGCTATACATAACCCACCAGGCGGCTCATACCAAAATGTGTGTTTTTGGGTTTCCTGATGAACCACCTGGCGGTGAAGCCCTATACCGCCAGGCGATGCAATTCTGTAACTTTTTCTTGGGTTTGAAAGATGACTTTCCTAATGAACCTTGGTTTGTTGACATTGTTAACTATTTGGTTGTTTCTGTTATTTCTCCCTCATTCTCAGAGTTTGAAAGAACCAAGCTGAAAAGTGAGACAAAGTACTATATATGGGAAGATCCAATCTTATGGCGCATGGGTAGTGACCAAGTCATAATGAGGTGTGTTCCAGATATTGAGATACCTTATGTGCTTGAGTTATGTCATTCATCTCCTTTTGGTGGACATTATGGCACACAAAGAACAAGTAGGAAAGTGTTGGATTGTGGATTATATTGGCCTACTATCTTTAAATATGCACAAAGGGTGTATGAAAATTGTGAACAATGTCAAAGGGCAGCCATATCCATTACAAGAAGGGATGAAGTGCCTCAACAACCCATGCTATATTGTGAGGTATTTGATATTTGGGGTATTGATTTTATGGGTCATTTTCCTCCTTCTTTTGGGTTTACTTATATTTTGCTTCTGGTGAGTATGTCTCCAAATGGGTGGAAGCCATGGCTACAAGGACTAATGATTCTCGAGTTGTCATGAGTTTTGTCAGGTCTAACATTTTCTATAGGTTTGGGATACCACGAGCCATCATTAGTGACCAAGGGACTCATTTCTGTAATAAGCTGCTTGAGAACATGTTGAAGAAGTATGAGGTGACACATCGCGTTGCTACACCATATCACCCCCAAACTAATGGGCAAGCAGAGATCTCTAACAGGGAGATTAAAAAGATACCAGAGAAAGTAGTGAAGCCTAGTCGAAAGGATTGGGCCACAAGATTGGATAATGCAGTTTGGGCACAAAGGACAGCCTACAAAGCACCTATAGGTATGTCATCTTTTAGGGTGGTTTTTGGAAAGGCTTGTCATCTACCTGTGGAGATTGAACATCGGGCCTATTGGGCCGTGAAAGCCTGCAACATGGATTTGGAAGAAGAAGGGAAAAAGCAAAAACTTCAGTTGCAAGAACTAGAGGAGATTAGGCTTGCAGCCAATGAAAACTCAAACTTCTACAAAGAGAAAACCAAGAAGTTCCATGACCAAAAGCTTGTGGCTAGAAAGGATTTCAAGGTAGGCTAGAAGGTGTTACTATACAAATCCAAGCTTGTTCACACGAGTGGTAAATTGCGCTCCACTTGGGAAGGGCCATTCATTGTTACAAAAGTGTTCCCTTATGAAGAAGTGGAGATCAAGGAAGAATCCTGAGAAAGAACTTTTAAAGTTAATGGGCATCGTCTTCGGATATTTAATGAAAATCAAGATATGGTGAATAAAACGATGGATGGGATGAACTTGACTTCTCCCGCATAGCTTCCGCCTTAGGAGGTAAGTACACTTCATGCTTTTTCTTTGCATTATATATTGAATACATTGAGGACAATGCATGGATAAAGTGTGGGGGTGTGGGGAGAAAATTTATTTTCCCCTTTTCTGATTTTGTTTTCTATTTGTTTTGTTTTTTCTTTTCTAATTTTTTTTTCTATTTGTTTTCTTTAAAAAAAATCTGCTTTTAATAAAACATATCGACATTGGATTTTGGGATTTGATTCACTAATCGAAACGGTTATAATTCTGGGAAAATAAAAGTCATGTGCTATGAGTGGATTATTTTTGTGATTGACTAATTGAGTTGATTTGAGAGTTTATGGAATAAATCTTTTGTGAAAGAGTTTTGACCTTGTGAGTTTTGAGTTTTATGGTAAAGGATGGACTACAATGTGTCATTCCTATTTTTTCTTGTATGACTTGCTCATGTCTTGTTTATACTCAAATGTTTAGCTTGATTCTTTTGTTTTGCATCTTAGGTGAATATGCATGATTTGATATGATTGAGGCATTTCTTGTTTTTAGCTACTTGGCCAAATAAGCTAACTATGACATTGATCCATTGGTAGCCCTTTGAGCTTTAGACCTCTTTTTCTTGTTTCGAAATATTTGCTAAACCTTAAAAAGAAAACGACCATGTGTTTTCCTTACCATAGGAAAAAAGAAGGAGCTAGTGGATTATGTTAAGATTGGTTGAGAAATAAAGTGTGGGGGTGAGTATTTCACCCATAAAGTTATAAAAATGGCAAAAGGAAAACATTGTTGATGACAGAGTGTTGAAATGATTGCTTTCTGAAAAAGAGCAACAAAGGATAAAAGAGAAAAAAAGACAAAAGGGATTGTTTTTGAAACTATGCTCCATTATTCTTTCTACCTTACTATTTCAAAAACACAAAAATCCTAAAGGTTTTTCCTACCTTTTTCTTGGCCCCATTATAACCTATGAAAAGTCCTCATGATCTTTGAATGCATGTTTTATGAAAGCTGTGAATATTAGAGTCTTGTTAAGCATTGGAAGTGTTTACTTGCATAGGTATTTTGAGTGGAAACACAAGCCAAAACACTTAAACGAATTTCGGTGAGAAAAATATAAATTTTAACTTGAGTGTTTCTCTTTCATATTTCATTCATATTCGGACAAAATTGAAACAAACAGAGCGGGTACCAAATTGAAACAAATAAACATATATGAGTACTAAATTGAAACAAATAGACATATGTGGGGACTAAGTTGAAATCAAGACAATGACACTTGGCAGGTACCTTGCCACGTGACGGTACCTTGCCATGTGTCACTAACAATGCCACGTGTCACATCAAAGATTTGACACGTGGCAATTTTTTTTTTTAATTAAAAAAAAAGTAAATAAAAAATAAAAAAATCAGAGGCTGACATGTGGCAAGGTACTTAACGGCGTTTGTGAAAAATTAACGAAGTGTACTACATTGATGCACATTACGAATTTGGGTACTAAATTGAGACAAACTTAAAAGTTGGTATCATTTTAAAATTTTAGAACAAAACTGGGTATGTTCCGAGTAATTAAGCCTTAGTTTTAAGAATACGAACAACAAATTAAATTAACTTTTAAATTTTTAATTAAAGCATGCCATATTCATATGCCTACATTCTATTGTCCTAGTTTCTTGTAACTAGGTATGTTCTGAATTGAAGTTCACAACGCATGGCTGGTTAAGATTCCTCATGAGTTAAAAAATTTGATAGTCCCTGTTGTCAAGTCATGCTATACACCACATGCACACATTTATGTGTGAATGTGGCTAGTTATAATTTCATCGATTTTCAATTACATATTATATTACTAGCAAGAAACTTATAAGTGACGAGAGACACAAGACAAGGACAAGGACAAGAAAATGAAAGACAATAACGCAAGTGTCATGGATTTTCCTACCAAATTTCCCTCTTTGGTTTTAATATTTTCTTACCCTTTTTGTTTGCTTGGCCTTGTTAATTAGCCAAAAAGCAGGTTAAGTAGGGACTGGGATGGTATGTTCCTCACGATTTTCCTTAAAACTTATTATATATATATATATATATATATATATATATATATATATATATATATATATATATATATATATATATATATATTTTTATTTAATTATATAATTATTTGTT
>Ga0214544_1003913_pt1 | contig 30322 bp, 20 predicted proteins | sample CNSS3metaG_FD_160074 | JGI IMG/M metagenome (GOLD analysis project Ga0214544, IMG submission 160074) | Root nodule microbial communities from cowpea collected in UCLA plant growth center, Los Angeles, California, USA - CNSS3 | ecosystem: Host-associated > Plants > Roots > Nodule | place: USA...
TGCCACTAATTATATATATATATATATATATATATATATATATATATATATATATATATATATATATATATATATATATATATAACTACTGAATCTAATAAACTTTACAACATCAAATAATATTTATTTTATCAAATTTTACCATCTACATTTTTTAAAAACATTAAATTCTTAAATATAAATATTATACTGAATATTTAAATATTAAATTTCAAGAACATATAAATTTTAATTATAACAAGCATTCATTTTATTTAACCATTTATTTCAATATTACAAAAAAAATAATTATATAAATTCATGAATATGTATCGATTTAATTATTATTATAAATTTTACTATTAAAAAATTTATATATAATGAAATATTTTAATATATATTACAAAAAAAATTATTATTATTTTTTTCATATTATTAAATTCTTCTTTTCAATATTATATCCATAAGTATACATAATTACAACATTTAAATACAATTACATAATTAAATTTTAGAAATATAATAATAATTATCTTAGTAGAAATTTAAAAAATAAAAACGAAAAGCAGAAAGCCTAATCGCTTTAGTTTAGTCTTATGCAGATACGAAATTAAGAGAAATCAAATGTTAGAAAAAGCACATATGGCAAATTTGGCCTATTTTGACTTGGGTGTATGGAAGAATGAAGCACATAACTTTCCATTTTCTTTAATTTTGTATTTGTTGAGCGAAGTTTTTATTACTTTTGCGATTGATATGTTCTTAGTTTTCTTAAAGTGTGAACTTGAGATCAAAGATAATCATCCAAATGAATCAACACGTATGAAACAAGTAACTAAATAAACAAACAAATTTCTTTTTTTGTAAGTCCGATTGTCTATGTAAATTTTAAGATTGTCAAAACATCTCCACTTTTTTTAAGGGTAGAAAAGAGGACTTATTTTTACTCTTATTGATAATTTGTATTTTAAAATAGGTTTCTATAATGATATTCAATTTCAATGAAATGAAGATAATGATTAATATTTTGGTACAAAATTATCAAGGAAAGTTTTCTTGTGATATTATTACTTGTTATGCATCAATAATAATATTTAAATCTTGATTATATTAATATATGTTTTATGTTATTATTTAGAAAATTATCAATTATCATTATTTTGTTATATGTTAAGTATTTGATCATGGACGTTGTCCTAATGAAGAAACAAATTATTAACATCAACCACCCAATTAAAAGAATGTTATTTAATTTTTTGCGATGTCTATTCTTCTAATTTAGAACAAATGATACTATAATGACTTACTAATTTTAATTTTTACTCTTTGTCATTTGCATTATTTAATATTAAAATTGTAGACTTTGTTCTTTGTTCCTTTTATTAATATTATATGCAAATTATAAATATAAAAAATCTAAAATCTTGACCTTTTACAATTTTTCTTTTATTTCAGGATTTATGTGTTATTAATAAATATGAAATCAACAAAACAAGAAATCTTAATGAAAAAGATTAGGCCGACTTTTGATATGATAGGGATTTCAAACCCCAACCAGTATCAATCACGACTTTCAAATCCCAGGCAAATCAAGGGATTTTAAATCACAAGTAGAATTAGGAGTTTCAAACCTTAGACAGTATTAGAGGTTTTGTAAACTGCTGGTAGATTGTACTATTTTAACGATTGCTAAAAATCTTAGGTATTTTATTAACAGGAAAATGATAAATCACACAAAAAGCCTTAACATGGGTTAAAACCTCTAAAAACACCAAATTTAAACTTTAATTAAAAATAATTATTTTTGTAGCAAAGCGCTCATTAATTTACAATGTATAGCTTCATATATATTGAGTAAGTGTATGAGAAGTTTAGGATGAAAGTATTATTTAGATGTGAGATATGGAAGAGTAGACCTAAAAATGAAGTAATAATCGAAATAGGGATGAAGAAATGGATCATGTGCTTGCCTTGGCACTACACAAAGCTCATCATCATCTACTTTCTTTTTCTTCCATTTGAAGTAGAGCATCGGAATAGAAACCACATTTGTCAATGGTCATGTTATTATATATACAATTGTGGTGCTGCTACTTTCACCATAAAACAACCACTTCAATCGCGTTTAATTGGTCACAATTTATTCGGCTCTCTGTCTCTGTTTTCAGAATTTAATTGGATCAGCCAGTTCAATTTCTTAAGGTAACCATTGCAATAGAACATGTAAATAAATTTGATTAGAATTATGTATATTTTTACACTGAGAAAATGTATATTTGGAATTGATTTGATATATGATTTTGGTGTTACTTTCAGCATCATCCAAATTTCCTCAAAATGCCACGGTTTATCAAACATCATCGCTTTGCTTATTCAAGTAGCCCTGAGGATGATGTTTCTTCAGCGAAAAGGAGAATGAATTATTATGAAAATCGTGAGAACTCATTCGCCTCCTTATCTTTGCTTTTAAAATTTATTGATTCACCTATTATAGTTATTTTAATTAGTTATATTGGGTAAAAAAGTGGTGAAAAATAAAAATATTTAAGATAAATATTAAAAATAAATAATATAAATATATGATAGATAATTTAAATATTATTAAAAGCTGGAATTTAATAAAATGTTAGCGTCGCATAAATAACTGAAAGCTACAGCAAAATGTTTGTTATCAAATGATACTTAGGCAACAACAATGAAAACATTGGTTTATATGGATTCATTTCAAACATGAGTTACATTTATTATTTTGCAAAAAAATGTTGCATTAATTAATCACTGATTATAAGTATCAGTTCATCCTAAGATTAAGTACTAAGTATAACATATCTCTAAGATAAATTGATAAATATATACAAATTTATAAAATATAAATATTAAAAATAAATTATATTTATGTCTTTTAATTTATTTATTTTTAATCTTTATTTTAGTTTACATTACCACTGACTTATATATTTTTAATAACTATTTTAGTTAGTGTCTATTAAACAGTCATTAATTAATTTATTTTTAATATTTATTTTAGCTAGTCTACTTTTAATATTTATTTTACTTAACATCCATTATATTTATTTTAGTTTCTTTTTGTAAACGTCCCATTTAATAAATACGTTTAATTAAATGAAACATCATATGGGATATACCAAAAAGAACGAAACTATGGAGTATAAGTATCACTCCTTACAATTGTCCAAAATATTCGGAGAGAAAATTAAGGCACACCATGATGTCATTAACAAAACAGAAGAATAAAAATAAACGGTTGACAGTTATCCAAAATATAGGCTCATAGAGCAAAGACAGTATATGGGCCATAGTGCCCTAAGAGTACTCGGAGCAGGGAATCCAACCCAAGAATAGCTACGCAGCGAAGTTTCCATCACCTTGACGACCATTAGGGGTTCTCACATCTGCTCACGCCAATAAATAGATGATCATCGCAAAGGGAGAAAACCACACATAGAACACACAAGCAAACAGAAAGGGTAAGCTAAAGTAAAAAGGTTTTTATCATACAATTGAACATACAATTTAAAAGTCAAGAATACATAAATCAACCAAGCATGTGATGACCAAAAAGTAAGACTTTAAGACTCAATTATTCGAATACATATAATCAATCGGAATCATTGGATGCTTGCACTTGTGATGGCTTCTACTACTCTGCAGAGCCATTGCCAATGCGTTTCACCCTACCACGCACAAGGTTAGCCTTCAAACATCTAAGGCCATTATCCTGCCAAAGACTAGGGCCTCTTATTACTCTCACCACTCGAGTCAGTACGCTCTACATGAGACTAACTAACTTTTTAGAGTTTCAGGATGCAATCCTTACTTAATTATATACTGAGGCACCACCACGAAACCTTATTAACAAGTTCATGGAATTACGTTCCAACCATGAGGCACCACCATGACCTCCCACTAAAAGGGTCATGGAATTATGTCCTAACCATGAGGCACCACCATGAGCTCTCACCAAGAGGGTCATAGAATTACATCCTAACCATGAGACACCACCATGAGATCTCACCGTGAGATTCATGGAATTATGTCCTAAACCATACCAAAATCATGTCTCACCAACCAAACATAGAGTTATCATGCATACCAATCTCATGCCAATATTTATAACCAACCATCTAATCATATTCCATACAAAAGATCATACCAAACTCATCAATTCTAGCCCATACAATCAGATATTACATGCATATTCACATACTTCATACTTTAAATAGGGTACTCCAACCAAGCATACAACCAACAACCAAAAACGTGGAAAAGAACACAAATTCCTGCACTAGTCTCGCTCAAGCTATGGACCTTCGATCAGGTGAAAGAGGTCTTTCACTCAAGCTACAAGTCCTCGCTTAGAAGAGACTGCCAACATAGAGCACTGTAGTGTTCGCGAGTTCTCGCTTGAGCGAGACCTCCTCTCTTGAGCGACACTACTCTTCGCCCAAAGGTGAGGTCTCTCGCCTAAGCTACAACCAAGCGAACCACAACAAGCTTCCCATGAGTTCTCGCTTAGGCGAGACCCTCTCGCCTGAGCGAGATACTTCATCGCTAAAACTGAAAGATCTCCGCCTGAGCGAGAGCTCAAGCAGAAACCTGGACTAGCTTCTGCTATTCTCGCCTAGGCGAGATAGGCTCACTTGGGTGAGAATATTAGTTCTCGCCATTGTTTCACGCATGCAAGCTAGATTCAAACGAGAAGCACACACCATACATTTTTCACACCATCAACAATACCATACAAGCATTTAGGAACACAAAACAGTCCAACAACGGAAAAATAATATAAAAACGTGAAACCCTAGCTTCCCTTACTTGGACAAAGGCTATTGAACAATAGTAAACACCCAACAGTGAGCACCACAGCTCTACGAACAACTTTGTGAGCTGAAAACACGAACACCAGAACAGAGACTAGGTTACTACGATGAGCCCTAGCTGGAACCACGAAAGACAAGCGGAAGAATAGAAAGCATGAGTCGAGAACCAACTTACATGGAGTAGAATGGAGTTTTCTCTAGCTCAACGAGGAACGAGAGCCAAACCCTACCAGAGCTTCTGTAAATAGAGAAGAGAGTGCTTGAGGAGTGAGTTGTTGGCAAAGTGAGAGTAGAATGGGAAGTGGAAGGATGTTTAAGGTTCTCAAGTCCCTAAGTGGGCTGATTTTAGGCCCACTAAAAAGGCCAAGTCCTAAACTTATAAGGCAGAAAGAAAAAAAAGGGTCTTACACTTTTTTTCTAAATAATATCAATATAAATATTTATTTACTGGAAAAGTTAAAAATAATTTTATATTTTTAACAAATTTTAAAAAATAATTTTTATGTCATATTAAAGTCAGCTTAATCAAATTTAATAACATTGCAATTTGAAAATTAAATTTATATTTTTTAGGAAATTTGTGTGTATACATTTTCAAAGTCCTCTTTTAATATGCAGTCTGGCCACCAGAGTATTCGGCGTCCAACATACACCTTTATTCAAGTAAGGGAATACTCATTTAATACCATGCAAGTTTATATCTTCTTTTCTATGTCTCTTACATGTGAATCAAATGAAAAAAGCAAAAATAAATAAATAAATATTTTACTTATATTTACACATAACTTATCTACATAATATGTTTTTAGTATCATCTAGTTAATGAACTTATATTTTACTTAATCTTATAAAATCATTTTTTGTAAAGTAATATTTACCCATAACTTATATATTATCATTTGATTATATCATTAGTTTATGCAAAATATATTAAAGATTATGTCTTGTTAGTATTATTTGTGACATCTAGCATTAGATAAATAAATTTATTCGTATTCCACCACTATGGTTACACCGTTACAAAAAGACATTAGGGTTGATATTAGGACCATTATAGATGCAATCTAAATGAGTGTTATAAGAAATCAGTCCATGAACATTAGTAATACACACTTGTGATTTAATAGTATAAGTAAGTGTTGTTTACTTATTTAATAGTAGAATGGTATGAGTAACATTCTTTTATTAACAAATACACACTTGTGATTTAATAATATAAGTAAGTGTTGTTTACTTTTTTTTTTTGAATAGTTTTCTATTTTATTTATTCCCTTGCCCCTTTAATGTTAACTTATTTTTTGCATCCAACAATCATTAGTTTTTGCACCACTACGATTAGCATCAAGACAACTTGGAGATGCAAAAGAAACTACAATTCCTATTGAATTTTCTGAAATAAGCAAATTACATTTTGAGGAATTACATAATTTAAGGGGCTTTTCATGTGGAGATATGGTTGAATGGCCAATTTTGAAGCATGTGATTCTGAACAAATGTCCTAACTTGAAGAAATTTGGGTTGGGAACAATAAAAGAATTGCAATTAAAGAGATTCATCTTAGAAAATCAAGAACAAGTTGGCATTGATACCAAGATTCTCCATCTTTTTGAATTATCGGTTAGTTCTCCCTCAAAATACTAATTAGTTATATATTTGGTCTCTACTTTAAATTATGCATGATTTTTAAGCTTTTAACTTTGAAAATTTTAAAAATTTTGTCTCCATTAATTTTCTTCTACCCAAAACTTCGTTTCCTACCAAAAAATCTTTATAGGAATTCAAAATAATTTCACACCTTTATCGAAAACTCACTGACCTTAAAACAACAAATTTAATTTTAAATAAATAAATAAAAACGCTAAAATTTTCCTTCTTCAAATCATATCTTAATAATCCACAAACTACTTCAAATTTTATTAATTTATCCCTAGCTTTCTCTTGAAAAAAAATTTAGAAATACTTTATAACTACAACTAGTAAACTTTCACACATTTAAACATAAAAATAAAAAGTAAATTATTTTGAATATGTGAAAGAAAATTAGCCTATATCAAAACTAAATTTACTTACTTTAAAAGTTATAAAGAAAATCCAGAAAGCCAAAATTTATATTCATGTTAAAATGATAACAATAATTATTATTAATATATATATATATATATATATATATATATATATATATATATATATATATATATTACATGAATGATCGAGTATAAAAATAAGTCAATATTATAAAAATTGAATGCAAAATTTTACAGGATCGATTCTCAACAATGGAGGAGTACCCTATTGATGACAACGAGGAATTAAGAAAGGCAATAGATAACATTCGACCTTCACATTTTAGGAACTTGCTAAGACTTTCGATAAAATATTGTGATCAAAGGCTAAACAATTTTTTGTCTATTTTGATGAAGAGAGCAAACAAGCTTCAAGATATAAGCATTGTGCAATGCAAAACTTTAGAACATTTGTTTGATCTCAATGAGTTTACCCCTGACAATGATGGACATGGAAAATATTTTACACAAATAAAAGCATTAATATTGATAGAACTACATCAGCTAAAATGCATATGGAACAAGGATCCAGTGGGAATTCTTGGCTTTGAAAATTTGCAAATGGTACACATAATAAGTTGTTCCTCTCTGCATAAGTTGTTCCTCTCTGCATAAGTTGTTCACTCCTTCTACAGCCAAGAAACTCAGCCAACTAAATGAACTAAAGTTAGAGGCATGTCAAATGTTACAAAAAGTTATTGATATTGGTATCACTGAAACAATTAAATTCCCAACATTAAATAAGGTGGAGTTCAAGTCTCTCTCAAGATTGATTCACTTTTACTTGTATCCTCTAGAATTCCCACAACTAAGATCTTTGATAATAGAAAAATGTCCTGAGCTAGAAGAATTTACAACTGGGTTTGCAACTATAAATGCTTCACAAATAACTAATGACAAGTCATTTTTTGAGTTGAATGATCTCAAGTTAGATAAATGCCACAAGTTAGTATGTGCAGTCTCTTCTAGGGCATTGCAAGAGTTGAAGAATCTGAAGAAACTCATTGTGAGCCATTGCAACACATTGGAAATGGTATTCAACATTCATGATGAAATATCTTATCATACAAATCTCCTACAACATCTAGATGAATTGATTTTGATTGATCTACCTAAATTAAGTTATGTCATCAACAAAAAGTTTGTTAGGTTTTGTGAAAGCATGCAAAGCTTACAAGTGAAGCAATGTAAGTTACTTAAATGGCTACCAGTGTCTTTAATGTTGATAAGTATAGAAATTTCAAATTGTGAAGCCTTGGAGAAAATTATGATCACTAATAAAGATGAAGGAACAAGAGGAAAAAACACATTTCTTAAGTTAAAGTTTGTTTGTCTCAAAAACTTGACAAACTTGTATAGTCTTTTCCCTTTTACATCTGAATTTCCCTCCTTAGAAGAATTGAAAATAACAAATTGCCCCAATTTGACCACTTTTGTTGAAGAGTCTAAGGAGCTAAAAGATCTTGCAAAACCCACTACTTCAAATATTTTCTTCCCAGATTCAGTAAGTTTCTTCCTAAATTCAGCAAGTTTAGATTTAAAGTTATAAATGATACTCATGATCATATGTGTATATATAGAGAAGATGATTATACATATATATATATATATATATATATGTATATACATATATATATATATATATATATATATATATATATATATATATATATATATATATATATATATATATATATATATATATATACATATATATATATATATATATATATATATATATATATATAAAAGAACGATTTTCTATATATAGGGAGGTGTATAGTGTTAATAATCTTTGTTCATACCATTGAAACTTATTGTTTGTTCATTACTTCCTTGCAGTTATCATTGGAAACATTAAAGATGTTGTACATGAAAAATCAAGATTTTGAGAAGCTTTGGCAGACAATTGTCCTTCCAAATCATTTTGTGAATTGGAATATCTAACTTTGAGTAACAACAACAAATTATTGAATGTCATCTCTTTTAACATTATCATAAGACTTAACAAGTTGAAAAAATTGACTTTGGAACAATGCGAAGTATTGACTGAGATATTTTATCTTGAAGATGATAAGTCAACGGGTAATATCCAAGAACTTCTTCCTCGATTGCAGGAATTGGCATTGAGTTATCTAAGAAGTTTCACTTGTGTTTGGAACATCAAACCTTCAGTTTCATTTTTCCCAAATTTAATGTCACTTCACATTGTTCATTGTGGAACCCTCCAAAGTCTATTTTCGATTTCTTCTACAAAAAATCTTCAGAATCTCAAATCATTGAAATTGTGCAATTGTGACAAATTAGAGGAGGTAATATTTATTGATAATCGTGAAGACATGACAATTAGTTTTCCAAAAATGGAGTGTCTTGTACTCAAGGATCTTCCAAAGTTGCTCAGTTTCCATCAACAAAATGGAACAATTCATTTACCTAACATACAAATTGTGCAGGCAAGAAATATTCCAAGTATAAAATTTTTTTCAGAAGGTATAGTTATCACCCCATTGCTGAGATCAATACATGTAACATTTGCCAAGAAACTTTGGCTAGGAAATTTAAACAAGACCTTATCATATATAAGCAACAATCCAGGTATGTAAATTTAGATATTATACACAAAACATAGAAAAGTATTTTACTATGTGGTTAATTTAATTAATAACATTCTTTTAGGAACTTTCAAACACGTTATTTAACTATTTGTTTATTATTTTAAATCTATTCCAATAAGATTTTTTTTTAAATTTATGTTTTCTCTTTATTTGTACAGGAAAATTTCATTTTGCAGAATTGTTTGGTTTTCCTTCATGAGCGTCGTGAGAATGACATTATCAATAAACTCAAGTACATGCTCCTGAAATGAAATGGAGTTTGTCATCCTCTTCATTGAACACATCTTTGGAAAGTTTGTTCATGTGACTTTAAGGATTAGGAGGAACACATGTTGTACAAAGATTGGTAATGAATGATGTTACAGAACATAATATATTATGTGTTGGAAAAAGTTCCCAATATAAATGGATGTTTCCTTAATAACTTAATTTTTATATTTACATACTCAAGTCATGCTTCAAATGTGAATTTGACCATGTAGGTTGGTTATTATAGGATGTGAAGACATGAAAAAAATAATAGAGATTTAACTTACATGGAATGTTTGATCATATAACATGAACTTAAAATAGGATAACAAATACATTTAATTTTGAAGAGATTATTCAAATTCTTTCTGATTTTGATTGATTGAGTATAAATACAAGTATGAGTAATATTTTACATTTTAAATTAGGTATGAAAATTGATTTTCAATTTTGTTCTTAAAATCAAAGATGCTAAGAATTCAATCTTTACTATTGCTTCCATACAAATTAAAGTTGGGATTTAGAGATTCAAAAAGAAAACATATGAATTGAATCATAATTAAAATACAAAACAAATAAAAAATTAAAACAAAATATAATGAAAAAATAATGAAAATGTCAGTTCGTATTTTTTAAAATTAAACAATTATTCTTATAAGTTCTTTAAAGAATTATATCAAAATTTGAACAAATAACCAAATCAATTAAATAATTAAACTGATTATACAAATCAAATAAAAATATCATTCAATCTAGTTCGCATTTAGTCATCAAATCAATATTCAATCGGTTCCTATTTTTATTTATAAAATAAAAAACACAAATTGTAGTCATCAAGTGTAAAACTGAGATTAAAGAAGAGAATAACAAATTTGAAACTTTAAATGATCAGTACAAAACTCAATTCAACTTGTTCAATCTTGATTCCATAAAGTGATTGATGATTGCAAATTTATGCCCTCATCTAGCCTTTAATCTTGGATTCTTCATTGTTTTTATGCTAATAGATTATTTAAATTAGGATTTTTTTAATTTGATTTATTGAGCATGTAATACAAAAACATGTTAAAAATAACTTTTTAGTTGCATAAATATTCTTTGGATATTTTGAGGTGTGTTAGTTCAGTTGCAGCTAAATTAAGCTCATGGAGATATGGAAATAAATTGATTAAAGCTTCATAACACCTTAAAGATAAAGCCAAGTATATCAAATAATAAAAACCACAAAAATTCAAGGCAAGCATTGCATGAAGAATGCAAGAAAAGCATGAAAAGTGAAAAAGTTTGACTAAGCCAAATTGAATTTGGCTAAGCTAAGAAGAGGGAACAAGCAATACAAATTGGACATTGTAGTTTTCTTTATTTTTTCCACAAAAAGGCCTTTGATAATTCAATAATATTTATGATAATAGATAATTCGGGGCAAATATCTTTAGCCATTTTATTTGATATATTTGAATAACTATCTCATTTAATTATATCTAAAAATATAATAAGATAATAATTACCAAATCTTTTTAAAATCTAGTAAGATCTTATAAATTTTCAATCTCCATAACAACCAAATATATCTTGAGGATATTGACTTTATTTAGAAGATAATTAAAGGAAATTACATTATCAGAAAGGAGATTTCAACAACAAAAGGGCTAGAAAAAAAGCTCAGTTCAATTTCTATACAAAGAAATTTAAGGAAATTCATTAAGGAAGCTTAAGAACGCTTTAGGGGGCCTAATTTTGACCTCTTCATCATCTTCCACGTCCTTCGCTCTCTTTTCTTCTATTTATATGTTATGTTTACCATTCATGGGATGTTAAACTTCTGAGGTTGATTCTGCTATAATTTCTTAACTAGATTTTGAGGTTAGATGGAATAAATTTGTTTGTTCTTTTCATTCCTGTTGTGATTTATTTTTATCCATGTCTTTTGTCTCTCAATCAAGTAAAGGTAATGTTTTTTACATTGTAGCAAGTTAGAATTATGTTAAATCTACATAACATAACAATCATATGAATCCAAGGATTTTTAATTTTAATAGAGAAGTTAGTTTCATTAAAGTTAGAAATTTTCATGTGATTGAATTAGTTTTATCTAATAATTGAGAAGTTACTTTGGTAATTAACTTTTCACTTGATATAAGAAGTAAATGAATAGACATGATTAGGTATAATACTATTTAATTGAGAAGTTACTTTGGTTAAATTTGTTATGATTAATCTAAAAAGTTCTTGCTTTTTAATGAGAAGCTATATGATTAAAAGTGAAGATGCCAACAAATTAATTAAGTTACCATGATTAAATTGAAATCTTAGATTAGATATCAATAACAATAATATTTAGAAAACTAATGATGAATCCTATTTTTTAAAATGAGTGAAATCAACCTATTTCCTTTGTTATTATTTTTATTTTTTTTAATCTTCTTAAAATTTTATTTCTTTCTTTCATTTATTATTTTGTTATCCAATCTTTTTATTTATTTTGTTTATCTTAATCTTCTACTATTGATTTTATTTTATTTTATATAAACTAATTTGTAAAAATCAATTTTGTTGGGAGACGACTTAGGGTGGATTTTACCTTTTCTAATTCGTTGGCTACTAGCTCGACAATATTAAAATTACTTTAGTTGAGTAGCGTTAATTTGATAACACCAACGACATTGTTGCCGACCTTAAAGACTATTTCACCATTCATAAAGAATATGAAACAAAGAGGAGAAGAAAAAAGGAGGAGACAATATAAATTGAGGTAAATGGGGTAAATGTTAGAAAGGGAAATGATGAGACAATTCCTAAAATTGAAAATTTAGCAAATGATCAGCTAGAAGAGAAGCGAAGGAGCCACCACCATCGTCAACCAATAAAATAGTTTTTTTTTTGCACTTTAATTTCAATTTTAGTTTTTAAATTTTGTTTTAAATTAGTTGTTTGATAATCAATTATGCATGTCTTAGGTAAATTAGTATTTGGATATGGTTGGATTAGGAACTAAGCAGAAAAAGAAAAACACACTCTTGAAATTGTTTATGAAAATTGAGAATGCAAGGAAAGAAAGAAGAATCTATCCTGGTGAGATAAGTGAGCCAAACACTTTATGGAAGAATAGTATTGCATTTACAACGAACAACATAAGGAAATTCCAGAAATGATTATAAAAAAAACTGGCACTTCACGTTGCGATCAATGTCAGCAATGAAACACCAGAAAATGTTTAGGAATGGAAGCAAATCAAAGAAATTCAGAAAGAATGAATTCAAAGAGAAGGTTCACCCCCCACCAACTTCAACACGTCTAATCCTTCAACATTATATTCTCTCTCCTGAACCTTATGCTTTGTCTAACCCATTTGTTGCAACTCATGAACCACGTGTCCTTCTCTACTATATGAATCTCGTCCCAAAATTTCTTTATTTCTTACACATGTTACAATATAATTCTCTCAAATATAATTCTCTAAGATGAAAAATACTTTTATTTGTTAAAATTATAAATTATAATATTAAAAATCTGCATTATACTTACAATGTAACTTTTTCACCAACTAGAAAATATAATTTATGATCAGTAATTAAATTGAGAGAAGTCAATGCTAATTAACTATTACACTCGATGATAACCTTACTAATTTCAATTGAGTTATTATTCACGTACAGTTATTTATCTTTTACTTCCTTTTCAAATATTTTTTTTTTATTACATTACTTAAAAAATCTTTACATATTTTTAGAATGGGTCAGCAACCCACGCTTCCTAATACTGTTTTTTATTTGTTAAAAATTATAAATAGTAAAAAATATATTAAACTACATAACCTTCTCTCATACGGCTCATTATTTTATTTACCTATATACATCAACACCCATAAAACCCACTAAAAATAAAATATATAAAATAAAATAAAGTATGATATAGTGTTGATGATTTTACCTCGAACAAAGTCAAGTCGTGCTGCAACGTGATTCTTACGACATAAGCAAGAAAATTCTCCTTCCCCCAACCCCTTTTATCTCCCTCCATTTCCCGTTTCACATTTACACCCAAACACGCCCTTCACCATGGCAAGAATAGTACCTTCCCTTACCGTTTTCTTCTCCTTTCTCTTCTTTCTCACCCTCACAGTAGCCCGCGATCTCCAAAACCCGTTTTCCGAACCCCAACCTCACTCCGAACCTGTGAACCTTCCCGAACCTAAAACTCATCACGGCACCGTTGCCTTCACCGTCGACACCATCGATCCCGTTCCCCTGACGTTCCTCCGCTTCCGTCCGATCAACCGCCACTTCCACCATTTCCGTGAGTCGACGCTGCCGCTGTCACTCCGCTCCAGCCGCCGCCGCTTCCACCACGGCCACCGCCTCCAGATCCCTTACGGCAACGACGCGATCGTCCTTGACAACGCCGCCGCTCGCCGGATCCATCCGCGCTGGGTCACGGTTCACGCCGATTCCGAGCCGCGGGTTCTGGCGACCGAGGAGCACGTCGATTCCGCTCACGAACACCATCACCGCGGCGAGAATCAGCACCACCACCAGCACCGCGAGGAAAATTCGTTCGCCAAGAAGATTCGCAAGTTCCTGAACCTCTTCTGATTTTCACGACGTAACTGAATTTGTGTGAGTGATTATAATGACGCATATATCGTAATTATATGCAAATATATGTATGTATGTAAATAAACTTGCATCTGTTATATAGGTGTGGAAAACATGTATGATGATGTATCATACTATGATCTACTAAGTTTTTTACTTTTATGATGATATTTATGAGTTTTTGATAGAATAATAGGTTCTTTGTAACACTTGTGTTGAATGATGAAGAATGAGTAAGAAATGTTACTTGCTAATACTAATAGAACTGATATAAGTTTTAATTTATATTACACATTTCAATGAATTTAATTAGAACTTTCTTTGTATTGATACTGTGGTATAATGGATTGAGAATCATCTTTCTTAAACGTGCAATTAGAAGTTTACTTTTGAAATCAGAATGGAAAAGGTTCAGTTCGAATCAGAATGCGTTATTTGATTAATCTTAAAACTATCATTAACATTTTATCATATATATATATATATTGTTCCATTAGGGATGTGTAAAAATCTAGACACATAATCTAGTAATGGTTGTCAGTAAATTAAAGTTGTTAGTTTGTTTTACATCACCACTTTACCAACGCAAACAATAACTTGTTGTCTAGTGTCTCGAATTTATTAACGTCCATCCAAAAGATACAGAATGAACATCTATAACAATATATAACAATATATAGAGGGATTCCCCTTTTTGTATTTATTTTTACAAATTTTTTATAAAATCAGATGTCTTTGTTTCTTCTCTTCTTCTTTATTTATCAATAATTATTTTTTTATCTGTTCTGATATATTTCACTTTATTTTTAATAAATATAATTTTAATATATATATTAACTTAATAACATTATAATATTATCATCTACTAATATAATATCACACATATTTAAAAAATGTATACACACAGGCCCTATCGCGCCTGTGTTACACTAGTGTTAATTAAATAAAATTATTTTCTTACCTTATCACTGCACGATGTTTTGCCAACGTGATCGGCATAGGTAATCAATCAGTAGGGATGAATACGGCTTTTTTGTATTTCTGGGTCATTTTGACCAATAATTTGTAAAATTAGGTTGGTTAAAAATTTATTTGTAAAATTGGGTCATGTCGTCAGGGGAGGACGACGTCAGGCAGGAGGCCAGTTTGTTGATGTTGTAGAGGCTATAAACTCGATGAATGTATGAGGTTAGGTCTATATGCGAGAAAGAGCAAACAACTATTACGTGATGATAAGGCAGTCGAAGAGCTTGAAAATGACCACAATCACACCACCAATCATTTAATTTAATTGTAAAAGACATTGGTAGGCGGTGATCATGTGGAGAAAACATCTCTTGAACTTGAAATTCATTATTTTCTCTTGAGTATCGGCTCACTAGACACATTCCCACTTGTTGATTTTTTCTAATAATAGCATTAATTTCCTCAGGATATTGGTGGCCTGCTCGTAACATGGAGTCTGCCTTAACCCCTATCTCAACAAACCATGTTGCGGTCCTTTCAAATGTTGTCTTAATTAGAGCACAAATTGGTAATGAACGAGCTCTTTTTAAAACATAATTCATACATTCTGCTAGGTTTGTTGTCATGTGTCCAAATCTATTACCCCCATCTTAGGCCTGAGTCCAATTTTGTAGTGGTATCTTGTCGATCCAAGATGCCACTTCTGGTGAATGGGATCTCAAGCCGCCAATTTAGCATCCAATATAGGTTGTTTCACCTCGTAAGCTGTAAAAATGCAATTATATTAGTTAGTTTAATTATTGAATATGGTGAATGAAAGAAAAATTTTATTACCCATAATCTTTAACCGGTTTTTCAATTCGTGATTCTTGAATTTTTTGTTGAAATTTGAAGCAATATGAAGTATGTAATATACTGATTGCAGTCCATCTGCTTCCCATTGTACTTCTTCAGATTGTAGGGCTACCAATATGCCTTTCCTCCTGTCTATTATCAAGCAGAGGTTTGATTATGGTGTAACGTGCTCCCTTAAGAGTTGAAAAATCCATATTAAGGCCTCATTTGTTTCTCCTTCAACTATCGTGAAGGCCAAAGGGAATATATTACGTGACACATCTTGAGCTAGTGTTGTTAGCAATGTCCCTTGATATCTTCCTATGAGAAATGTGCCATCTACTTGGACAATTGGCTTGCAATAATTAAACCCTTGGATGCATGGTCCAAAAGACCAAAATACGCGTTACATAATATAACAAGAAGGGTTAGGTTGGCCACTTACTTATACAAGAGGTCCAGTGCATTAAATTATTATGTCGGGATTGCTTTCTTGTACAGCTTGATACCACCTGGGAAGTTCATTGTAAGACTCTTCCCGATCTCTAAACTCCTTAGCAAGCGCTTTTTGCTTACCATTCCAAGCTTTGTCATATGAAACTGAATATCCGAAACGATTTTTAATTTCAGCTACCAAACTTTTGATAGGTATGGAAGGATTTTCCTTTACAGAGTTCATCACAATAGAACCAATTTGGTTGGAATCAAGATTGACATGATCTGCAGGTTGCATGGTTGACAAACACGTGTGTGATCCGTCAATCTTTCTAATATCCCAATTCAAACTCCGCTTGCTATAAGCAACCCGTAAACGCCACAGGCAGCCTTTTTTGTGGTCGACACATCAACATATAAATTTTTCAGATTTGCTCTCAACAATGGCAAATCTATAACCATTGTCGATATGTTATTGTTTGATATATGACATTATGGACTCTTTTGTGTCAAAAAACATGCCAATACATAGTTAATTTTCAGTCACTTGATTTGAAGCTTCAACTGAGGTGTGACTTGATGAGCCACTATGATCTGTTGTATGGATTGTATATTGGTTGGTAACCAACTCATCTTTACTGAAATCAGACAAAATATCTGGATATTAATTCAATTAATCGGCCATTCGTGAGAAAATTTGGTGAAGAGATGAATAATAATATTAAGGTAAGAAAAAACTGAATGAGTCTCGCATGTTACTGAAAGCAGTATAAATAAATCGAGAAACCCTAATCCTAATTCGTGCCCAGGCCACAACAACACATTTATTACTACATAGAAAGCGCTATTAATGCCAACAGTTTTGTAATAAATTTTTAATGTATCTGATTTTCATGCACAGAAGCCGCTATTAATGCCAACGGTTTTGTCTTAAAACCCCGCAACTTCATTAATTAAACCACGCGACTTCATTAATTAAACATTAACTGAAACTGGTGCATGTCAGGACGACTTTGGTGGCATTAAAGTGAAACCGTTAGGTGGCCTAGCGACATCAATTGGTTGTCGTCCGCAGTGATGATGACTTCCAATTGGGTGTCGTCCGCTTTAATGGGGACTCCACCTTCCCAAAATGATGACACCATCACGCGCGCATTTAATTTCTTTGATTGTGTGATGACCTGCACTGCACCAGACCAGGGATTCAAGGTAAATAGTGGAATTCAAAGATTCCTCCAACTCCCTATGCCATGCACAGTTCAAAATTTGCATGCAATGGTCTAAATTGGTGGCAGCGTTTAAAGCTTTATGTGAATGCCCTCACAACCACATTGCACGAAAAAAATAATGCATTGATGGACAGTTGCATTATGCATTCACGTGAATAAAATGCTAGCATTGGTTCAAATAGTTTCAACTTGCGCGCATATTCATCACTTTGGTTTCATGCATTGAGCTTAGATTGTTAGAAAATAGTTTGAAGTTGCACATAGTGGGAGAGTATTGAAGACTTCACCACTTCTTTCATTGCTTCTACTTTCAAGGTTTAAGTATCATTTAATATTTTGTTTTCAATTAATTTCCAAACTTATGTTCTAATTTTTATTTACCATTTCTAAACATGTTTAGCATGGCACAAAATGGATGCCTACCTCGGGATATGTCACTACTCCAACTTCAGCACGAACATATCACTCACGATTTATGGGAAGGACGGGAACAAGTTTGTATACCGAGAAGAGCTGGAGTTTGGATACTAAACAACCAAGACATAATTGATCCCCATGTGATAAATTTAATTCAACAGGCTGGATTCTGACACGCCTTGTATATTCCAGACATGAATGTGAACCACTTCCTCATCAATTCTTTATTAGAAAGGTGGAGATCAGAAACTCACACATTTCACTTGCCCCATAGAGAGACCACTGTGACACTAGAGGATGTAGTCGTCCTCCTTGGCCTACCGATAAACGGAGATGTGGTCACTGGTCCCACTACGGTTCAAGACATATTCTCCACCTTCCATGAACATTTAGGTGTCATTCCACCACCGACAATGATAAGAGGGAACTCAATTAGAGTATCTTGGTTAAACACTACTTTCCAACAGCTTCCACCGAATGCAAACAATGATGTTATTGCTCAATATGCGAGAGCGTACATTCTCACATTGATTAGAAGCATTTTAATGCCAGACAAGTCTGCAGTTAGGGTATATGTCATGTATCTACTTAGGCTAGTTGACTTGAATGTAGTCGGGATTTGGTTTGTCTATATCGTTGCCTAGATCATGGAATTCACCTACACCAAGAAAATATTGGTGGATGCATGATTTTGTTACAATGTTGGGCTTGGGAGAGGATTACTTCTATAGCCCCACAACTTCAACCTTTAAGTGATGAGGATGTGGCTAATGGGGATGGTTTCCCTGTCTGTAGAAGGTAAAAAGCTAACTTTTAAATTATTATTTTTTTCTTGTCATTTAACTAACTTGAAATTGCTACATTTTTTTAGGTGGATGAACGTAACGCATCGGATAAATCCAACTTCAATTTCAGTTACTGAATTTCGGTTGAGATTTGATCAAATACGTACAAGACAGGTAATACTTAAGGTAATTGAAAGCTTTTTGTTTTTTAACATTTCAAACTAATGTCTACAATTTTGTTTCAGTTCTTGTGGAAGTCTTACATTCAAAACGAAGTTAGTCGATTGATTGTGGTTGACATCCCTCCGGTGTCCAGAGCAACAGTCCCAATAATTTGCTTTGCGACAATAGAAATCCATTAGGCGGATAGGGTCATGCGTCAATTTGGTTTAAGACAAAACATTTCGCCTAACCCGGTTAACCTGGATCAAGTTCACAGGGATGACTTAAGGACGAAAAACGACAGAGATTGGGTAGCACATCATCACCAGTGGATTGCAATTTGGAATGATCGACAGAATCAGATCATTCAAGGTACATCGTTAAGCGGAAACGGCATTTGCGTGATCAAACACCGTATATGTAGTGGTACATAAACCACACTATCCGCTATATATCTCCATCGACAAAATCTTCCGACAATGAGGTTATTTATACTACAATGTTGTACATCTGTTTATCATACATACTTATTGATGGCAATAACCATGTTATTTATTTTATAGTACGATATGTCACAAGAACCTTCCCAACCTGCTTCACAACCCTACACTGGCCATGTTGAGTCTTCTCCAGATTTTATACGTCATTCCCAACCCTTTTTGGGACAGTCGCCTATGGGTCAAGGTCAAATTTTTGGACATTCACATCCTCAATTTGGAAACCCATCAAACACCTCATTCCAACACGTCCCTTCCTCATATGATTTCTTCTCGCATCAGTCAAGTTATGGTGCTGGTCCATCACATATGTTTGGCACCACAACCATGACACCACCATCTGCCTATTATCCAAGATCTCCATCATCAATGTCATTCTATCTTCCGCCAATGCCTTCCCAATCACCACAAATAACGGTTCACCATCTGCAAAATGTCCAAAGTCATCAAGATGAAGATGATGCTGATGATGATGATGAACCACAACAACAACAACCACCAAGACGACCCAACAGACCCAGAAGAAGACCAACATGTGGAACTGGAGGACATAGATGACTATTTTATTATTTTCTAGTAACCGAATTCTTGTATTTTATTTTTTAATCAATTTTAAAATATATTAATGTTTATTTTTTATTTCAATTTATTACCATTTATTGTTCCAAAAAGGAAACTTAAAATGAAGTTGTCATCTGCAAAGACAACTTCACCACTCACATATAAGAAATCAGCCTCCTGCCTGACGACTTTCGTTTTTTTTAAAAAAATGAAACCAGCATGATGGAGGACGACTTCACTTTCAATGTCGTCCTCCATCCTAGCGACTTAACCCAGTTTTGCAACAAAAAAAAATCAAGGACCCTTTTTTATAAATTCGAGTAAAAAGGGACCCAAATACAAAAAAAGTCGGATGTATACACTAGTTTCCTAAGAAATATTTTCTCATCCACCGTTCCTATGTAAGTGCATGCTCTACATGCACATTATAACCAACATGACACACGTAAAAGGGTCCACCGTAAGCACTGTCGCTCCTTGGGTTGAAATGCATTTTCCCTATCTTGGTCATACTTATCTAAAGCAAAATAATACATTAAAATGTAACATACAAATAGATTGTATGGAATAAATTTCCTGTTGTGAAAGAGTGTATTGCAAAAGAAAGGGATCTTTCTGCACTTGGCTCCTTGCAGATTAAAGATGCGTTGTGGTAGTTGGATTTGTTTGTGAACACTGCTCCTTGATTGTTGGCACACGAAATGATCTCTGCAAGCATCTCCTCCCTTTCCGGTGAAGATCTGCAGTTCCACAAACGCACCTTGCAACAAATTGCCTCGTGTAACCGATTTTACAACTGAGCTCCATGGATGTTGTTATCTTGTCGACGGTGGTTTCTCTATGGGGCGTGGAGGGTTGAACTTCAGTGGCAAGTTGCTCCTTTTTCAGCAGGGATCATGCAAAGCATACTTGAACATTGAATTCTTCCGCACGTTTTCAGTTACGAGTCATGGGCTTTTTAACCCTATCTGTCATCTATAAATAGGTGTTCCTACACTTCTCCATATTACACCTTTAATCTTTTCTTCTTCTTTTATTGTCATATGTTATTTGCTCTTTGAGAGTTGTTTTGTTAGTTCTAAGTACTTCGAAAATATCTTAGAAGTTCATGTGTATTTTAGGGAATTGGAGTAATAAACTGCGAATAAATTCTTACAACAACCTTAAAGATTTAATGGTTGACGACAACTCTACACCGAAAAATTTGAACCATGTCTTCGCAACACAAATTATCTTTGTGATACCTTTCTTGAACATTTCAAATATTAAAATTTTAACCGGAAAAAACTTCTAACACTGACATAAATGTGTGTATATTCTGTTAGACATGTATAAAGTCATTTTCACTCTTAGCACTTTCAAACCCAAGTCTAGTACTTCTCAAAAACAAATTGAAGATCGAATTCATGCGAATAAGGTATATATGGTCACATTTTCCTTAGTGCATTGTTTAAAGATTTTTTTTATGTGTACTACTCCTACAAGAAAGTGAAAGATATTTGAGATTCTCTAATTCTCAATACATTATTGAAGATGTCGTTAGGCAAGAGTTTGTTATCAGAAATTACTATAGTTGGAAGATGATAGAAGACAAGGATATCAAGATCTAGATTAATGAGTACCACAATCTACTTAAGGATATTAAAGTAGAGAACACAACCTAACCCAATAAATTTGTTTCAGAACTTTTGATTGAAAAACTTTTACAGACCTGTATAGACTACGAACAACAATTGAAACATAGAAACAAACAAATACATGGCAAACAAAGTAAGAAATGTGATATATGTGTAGAATCTAAAATAACAAAGAAAACATATCATTATGTAAAATGTCAAACTTCTAGGATTAATTCATACCAAAATTTGGATATTCTAGTAATATTGTTGATTCTTGTGATGTGCGACATGCTAAATTAGGGCATGTAAACTCTTCATATGTTATGAAATTGCAACAACTAAGATTAATTAAGATACATGACAAACAAAGTAAGAAATGTGATATATATATATATATATATATATATATATATATATATATATATATATATGTAAAATCTAAGAAAACAAAGAAAACATGTCATCTTGTAAAATGTCAAACCGAACTTCTAGGTTCATATTGATCTTGCTGACTTAAAACAAATCATTTCTAGAAGTGGTAAAAATTATTTTGTAACATTCGTAGATTTACTCTAGATACACCAAAGTATACTTAATCAAACACATGGAAGAAACATTTGATGCTTTAACTTATAAGATGGAAATAGAAAATCAATTATATAGGAAAATTAAAAGAATTAGATCAAATAGAGATGATGAATATATTTTGTTTAATGATGATTGTATTAAGGTTAAATTACCCTTTTGGTCCCTCTATTTGTCATGAAATTTCATTTTGGTCCTCACGTTTTTTGTTGTCTCAATTTGGTCCTCATTTTCTTAAAAATGACTCAATTTGGTCCTCACCGTTAACTTTGACCAGACGGTGTTAAAGTCAATGTCACGTGTCAATTTCTGGTTTTTTTGAATTTTTTTAATATTTTTTGAATTTTTTTTTTGAATTTTTTTTTGACATGTGTCATTTCACCATTGTGCCACATGTCAAAGTGACTCAATTTGGTCCCTATATTTGTTTTTAGTTTCAATTTAGTCCCAATTTTTATAAAAATGAAGCAATATTGTTCCTCCTTAGATTGAGACTCAATTTAATCTTTGTATACAACTTATGATGATATTCTTAATAAAATTGACATTTTTATTAAATATTTATAGAAATATTTTTAAATAATTTTTTTTAGTTTTATTATTAAACAAAGTTAAACCCCAAACTTAATTTCAAAAATTAACAATTTTGTCATCATATATAAAGACATCAAGTGTATCATATTATACAAACTTGGTAAAGATTCAAAATCAAATAACTTGTCACACATAAATTTAGGAACTAAATTTCAAGTTTAAAACAAAATCAAAGTTTAATATTTTGTGTAGAATTTAAAGTTAATTTAAAATATTTATAGAAATATTTAATAAAAACGTTAATTTTAGTAAGAATATCACCATAAAATTTATAAAAAAATAAATTTAGTGTCAATTTGAGGAAGAACAATATTGCTTCATTTTTACAAAAATTGGGACTAAATTGAAACTAAAAACAAATATAGGGACCAAATTGAGTCACTTTGACACGTGGCACAACTATCAAGTGACACGTGTCAAAAAGAAAAAAGTTTTAAAAAAAATTAAAAACAAATAAAATAAATAAAATATTAAAAAAATAAATAAATAAACCTGAAATTGACACGTGGCGTTGACTTTAACACCGTCTGGTCAAAGTTAACAGTGAGGACCAAATTTAGTCATTTTTAAGAAAATAAGGACCAAATTGAGACAACGAAAAACGTGATGATCAAAATGAAATTTCATGACAAATAGAGGGACCAAAAGGGTAATTTAACCTTGTATTAATTAAGATATTATTCATGAAGTAAGCCCCACCCCATATCCCCTTGAATCTAATGGAGTTGCTAAGACTAAAATAAGATTCTTAAAGAAATGATGAATGTTATGCTTATTAGCTCCAGTGTTCTTGATAATCTTTGGGGAAAACACTTCTTATAACAATTTTTTTTATAATATAGGATACCAAATTAGAATACTAGTAAAACACCTTATGACTTATGGAAAGGTTATTAACCTAATCTTAAATGCTCAAGAGTGTGAAGGGCCTAGCTAAATTAATGTCACTCGATCCCAAGAAAAGAAAAATATATTCTAAAACTTTTTATTGTATATGGAACATAATGCTGCTTATAGGTTTCTTGTCCTTAAAAGTGATTTGAGTCAGCATAATACCATAGTGGAGACTAAAAATGTTGAGTTCTTTGAACAAGTTTTTTCTTTAAAGGGTAGCGATACATTTGAACAACTTATCGATATTGCTGGTGATTGCATGTGTGAGGATTTGATTTTAAAACTTATCTAGTTGAAAATGATCCAACAAGTTTTCAAGTTTCTACTAGTGCTCCTGATGCAAAACATTGGGATAAGACCATTAGGACTAAAATTTGACTTAATTAAGAAAAATAATACTTAGACCTTAATAAATTGCTTAAAGGAGAAAAACAAAATCCCATTAGTTGTAAGTGGATATTTAGGAAAAAGTACCACTTGATGGATCCATAGAGAAATATAAAGCAAGATTAATAATGAAAAGTTTTATTAAAAAATCCAACATAGATTACTTTGATACTTTTACCCCAATGACTAGGATTTCCTCTATTTGAGTGTTGTTGGCTTTAGCATTTGTTCATAAATTAGTTATTCATCAAAAGAATGTTAAAAAACCCTTTTTGAATGGTGAACTACAGGAGAAAATCCATATGACTTAACCTGAAGGGTGCATAGTTCCTGGTCAAGAGAACAAAGTATGTAAACTTTTAAAGTTCTTATATGGATTGAAGCAAGAACCAAAACAATGACATAAAAAACTTGATAGTGTTTTATTTTGTGATGATTTTTCAAATAACGATGTTGATAAATTCTGTACTCTAAATTTGAAAATGGTGAATTTGTCATTATATGTTTATATGTGAATGACATGCTAATTTTTGGTACATGCAATAATATAGTTTCTAGGTCTAAGTTTCAAATGAAAGACATGAGAGAAGCCGATGTGATTCTAGGAGTAAGAATCATAAGGATGTTAACTTATTGCCAAGTATACCAAATCGTTACAAATAGTAAAATGGAAGTCCAAATATCTTTTTCCTAAGGGATTTGCATTTGTTTGTCTAATTGGAATTACTTACTAATTTAGCGATTGTAAAGATCATTATTTGATTCAGTTTAAAAGAAAAATCATGTGAAATTAGACAACTACAAATTATAATGAGATTCGATAAAAAGCTTCATTAGGATTAGATTTCACAAACCAATTTGGTGCAACAAGAATGCATTATATTTCCATTCTACTTAACATTCACATGATAAGCATACTTGCCCTAATTCCTTAGAAACAAGTTCTAAATCTATATGTTAAATTACCAATTCCTTAGCAAGTGAACATACAATTTGCATTAAGAATAAATGTCTAGAATGACTAAAAGGTTAAGTCTATTCTTAGAACCAAAACTCTTGGGTGTTCTATCCATGTCTAAGTTTCATATCATCTTCCAATAATTTGATACTCACAAATAACATGATATTCCATCATAACTTTTAACAATCGAGATAGAACATTTGAATAACAAAAGGAGATTATATTGCACTGGGCGAGTTACACATAATGAGTTCATTACATCAAATCCTAGTGAAATGAGAGTTTAACTACTCCTACACATTTAATATACAAGTTGGACGAAATTATGGAGGAATTTTCAATCTGAATGCCCTAGAGTCGCCTTTGACCAATCTCCGGTTTCTCTGTGTTTTCACAACAAAAGAACCCCCTTTTTCATTTCATTCACGACATATTAACCACTTCTAGAATTTGTCTTCTCACGGAGTGAGCACACACTCTCGCTAAGCGAGAAACAACTTTTGTTTCACTTATAATTGTCCTGACTCGTTGAGTGAGACAACATACTCACTGGGGTGAGTGATAAGCTTGACCACTAAGCGAAGACTTTTATGGCTAAGCGAAGAATGGTTATGACACGGATCTGATAGGCAACTCTCAAATCATTTTCAAATGTCCATTCTCCTACGCAATAATCTCAAGAAAATAAATTATATCTAACTTAAAAGAAAACAGAAAAGTCTTACCTCTTTCCATGAGAAAAACAAATAACACACGAATGAATGCAAATATTAGAGTAAAATAAGCATGAATAATAAGTATTTATCACACTTATCAAAGGAAGACTTGTAGTATGTTACTAGGTTATTGCATTTAGCGAACTTTTCTAGGTTATACATTAATTATGTAGTATGTAGATTGAGTAGGTACACTCAATGTGCTAATTAGGAACATTGTAATGCACTTGCAAGACTCATGAAATATATAAGAGGTACAATGGAGTATGACACTATATATAGTGGATTTTATGTTGTACTAGATGGGTACAATGATGTAAACTAGATCTTTGATTTATAGAAGACAAAATCTACTAGTAGTTATATGTTTACCTTAAAGATTGTGCGATTACGCTTGACAAACAATTATTGCAAGATCAACAATGAAATTAGAGCTTGTTTCTCTTGAGATGGCGAGAAGTGAAGTTGAGTGGTTGAAAAACTTATTAGCAGACATTCCATTTGGAATGAAACCAACCTCATATGTATGGATGCATTATGATTGACAATTAGCAACAACTATAACTAAAAACAAAACTTACAATGGAAATAAAAAATATATATAATTGAAACATAATTCGATAAAACGACTATTAAATAGTGAAATAATTTCCATTGATTATGTTAAGTTAGAACGAAATTTGGTAGATCCTATAACGAAACCCGTAGGAAGAAATATGATTTTAGAAACATCAAGGGAAACGAGGCACGAGTCACTTGCAAACAAACAAGTGATAAAAAATCAATCTTTGTGATTAGAGATCCCATGAATAAGGTTCATACAGGTAAAAACAAGTCATTTCTTAGTTTTTTGCTAGCTCCAAAGTTGATTTTAAGTTAATTATGTTCACTCTTATGGTGTGTGAAATGATGGTGCAATTGGCTCTAGAAGGAGGGGTTAGAGGGGCAGGTGGGAGGGTTGGCGAGGGGAGTGAATAAAGCCACAAACTCTTTTCACACATCACAAAATTGAAAGAACTAGAAGTAAATAGATAAATAATAAACAATAGTACATGAGTACACAAACCTCTCTAGGTTATCTCGAGTACTCAAACCTCTCCAAGCTACACAAGTACACAAACCTTTGCAAGTTATTTCAAGTACACAAACATCTCTAGGTTACATGAGCACACAAACCTTTCTAGGTTATACTTTCTAATTCTCTCCCTAAGATTAAAAACTCTTAATAATGTAAGGAGAAACTCTTAAAATAAGAAAACACACCTAAAGCTCACAAGGGTAAACTTCACAAAGTGAATAATATAATAATAGCTTTTCACACATCCACTATTTACATAGACTAGACAATTTTTATAGTCGTTGAAAGCTTAGTCCTTTGTATCTCTTTCTTTCTTTTCCACTTGTTGTATGTTTTTTGTATTGTTATTTTGTTTTATTTTTTCGTACTTATTTGTTCAACTCCAATCCCTTTTTGTAGCTTTAGAACCAATGATTATTGAAGCTTTTCAAGTCGATTCGACATCAATGTGTATTAGCAATTTCACATTCAACTATTCATATGGAAAAAGTTTTGCAATGATTCCTATTGCCCAAAGATTTGACCTTTTGCTTAAATAAACCCAATGTTTTAACTTTTCTGGTGAATCTCCAAAAACCAAACATTTAGATATTTGGGTTGCGGGTTCCCTGTGCCAACAAAATTAACAAATCACGGTTAGGTTACAAAAAAGATGAAGATGAAGGTTTGGAAAAGGTGTGGGATACAATAAAAGAAAAATTACAAACCACCGTTGGAGTGGGCGTCGATGACAACAACAAAAATAGGTCTTCTCGTCGATGTCTTCTCTTAGTCGCCTCTATCTTCTCTCATCCAAAGAAAATGCTTCAATGTTCTTTCTATGAAACACTTTTCCTTTTTACCTCCAAAACTATCTACACATGCAAAAATAAATATCAGTCATGTCGAAACTAAGTCTAAAAATCATGTTGAAATATATTTTTGTTTTTTATATACATAAGTAAAGTGACCATAGTTAAAGCCATTTCAATTTTAAGATATAATTATTCAGAAACATTTTGATCGTTCTAGCTCGTTAGTTTCATTTAACAAATAAATTAAGCAAATCATAAATAATTAAAGTAATAAAACAATTAAGATGTTGACTATAAAACACGTTAGACAAGTTCTCATAATCTTCATGTATGATTTACTGATGGGTTGTCTTATCTATTCTAAAGCCAACTTGATACAGACAATTTAAAGTGCATAAATACATAAAAGTGGATAAAAAAATATATCAAAATATCATTTTCTATATTTAAAATCATGCAATACATTAAAGTATAAACATTGTACCCACATGATTTATTTTAACATCAGAAAGCACTTCAACAGAAACAATAGATAACGAATAAGGTCCTATAATTGTCTAATGTTTTGTTGACACTTGCTAAAAAATTTATCAATTTAAGAACCTTCGTCTACAAGACTAAACATGCTAGATTGTTTAAAAATATTTATTTTAAAAATCCAATTCCTAAAATTTTGAAAGACTTATTTCAAAATATTTATGCAACATATATGAAAGTCATCAGTCATTTTAAATTGAAAAATCCTGAAAGATCCCTTAATTTCAAATTAAAAAAATCTAGAAGCATTACACATAAATTAATTCGAATATGCTAACATATAAATAGTTAATTAGTCTAATATAATACTAGAAATAGAAAAATAGAAAATTTCAAATTTAAAAGAACTAAACAATTTTATTTTTATAAATAGTAAAATCAAAAGGACCGGTAAAAGATATTTAAACCTATATGCTCAACCCTTTGGTGCCCTTGGAATGGTGGTTGAAATTCTTCACAGATCTTGAAGCATAAAATAAATTTTGATCTAACTATCGGTGAAAATGCAAACAACTCTTTCCCTACTACCTATTTCTTTTATTAATCACCTATAGGCTCTCCACTTAATTACTTCCTGTTCAAAGTTGAGAAGATTTAAGGGGAAAGATAAGGGTATAATCGAGTATGTACTTAATGTGATACCCCTCTCTATTGCTTTTTTTTTCTTTCCTTCTAAAAACAGAAACACTCTCTCTTCTTTCTCATTCTCTCAATTTTCTCTGTAATCCAACCTTCTCCCACTCTCTCATTTTTGTGCTGCCATCTCACTGTTTCAGCCTTTCCATACTCAAACTCTGGAAGGACCAGCCAGCAGGACCCTCCGTAGTTCCTCCCTCAGCTTCCATCCTCCAAGGTAGGTTATATCTCCAAATTGAGCTCAATTCCAGTTAGAATCCACTAGGCACTCTTTGAATTATGGATTTGATCATGTTATTCTTCGTCTCCCCTGTCTTGATGATGGATTCTCCTAGGTTAAACGGAAGAATTCTGCTCTCTTGCTATCCATTGACTCCACCAATCTAGTTCTTGGAAAAAAGGTAAGGGAAGCTAAATTTTAGCTCAATTTGCGTAAGAGATGTGTTCTTAGGTGGTAGAATTATATGTTTCGATGTTTAATTGGTGTTTGAAGTTGCCTGTGTGTGATTCTAAGTGTGGGATTAATCTGGGCGAGGATGCATTCGTAGAACAGATGAGAAATCCTGGTATTTTCGCCTAGGCGAACAGCTCTCGCCTGAGCGAAAATACCAGAAGATCACCTCTGTCACTGCAAGAAATCTCGCCTAGGCGAGCTGGAGTCGTTTAAGCGAGATAACGTCTCGTCTAGGCGAGCCAATTTAGCCTGAGCGAGAGTTCGCCCAGGATTTTTATTTTGCCACTTTAAGGGGTCTCGCCCAGGCGAGAGTAGCCCGCCTAAGTGAGACAACCTATCTAGCTTAGGCGAGACTCTCTAGCCTAAGCGAGATTCCCTGCAGAAATTGGCTCCTTTCACTATTTTTGACTAATTGATGTTGTACTACTTGCATGAATCTGATAATGGCTAGTTCTGTATGAAATTCTTATGCATGATGGTCAGTGTGATGGAATTAAGTGTGATATTGGTATGAATGAGAACATGTTGGAGATAGGGTTTCAAGGGAAATCCTAAGGAATGTGGTTTTAGTGAATGTAAGGACATGAGGACTCAGATTGGTGGCATCCTGACGCTCCTAGTAACCATTAAGACTCAAGTAGAGTATGATGGATTACGTCGGGGGGAGTAGCAGGAGGTCCTGGTCTATGAATCTGATCCATCATAGAGGTGACACTAGTGCAGAATTCCCATTTTACCTCGCCTTATATGCCTCGGTTGACCAGAAACCGAAGCATATAATGGCGCGGTGGCATTTTTGTTATTAGAGTCAAGTTTTAGGCCTCGGTTCTCCAAATACC
>Ga0214544_1003921_pt1 | contig 30293 bp, 7 predicted proteins | sample CNSS3metaG_FD_160074 | JGI IMG/M metagenome (GOLD analysis project Ga0214544, IMG submission 160074) | Root nodule microbial communities from cowpea collected in UCLA plant growth center, Los Angeles, California, USA - CNSS3 | ecosystem: Host-associated > Plants > Roots > Nodule | place: USA...
TATAAGCATATTAAAAGCATAAAGAAAACTATAAAAATCAATTACGATTATAAAATAAATTCATTAACTTTATTTTCTTCTTAAAAGAAATATTATTCAACTAATTGCTAGACATCATATTCTCTGGGACTAACATTTTATTTAAACTATGTTTAGGTTCGATATTTGATTGCAACTTGTATAAATAAGTTAATATAAATTATTTGGACCAACCTTTTTCACATCTGATGATGCAATGAAGTGCTGATTCACTACATTTATAACTACTAATTATTCTCAATCAATTCTTATATAATGAATTTGTTTTTAAAATGAGAAAATATACGCACTATAAGAACTTCTTTTCTTATATTCTTATATTACTCTCTTATTAATGAAAAAGAAACTTTTTCCAACTCAAAATCAACTAAAGAAGATACTTTACTACCTCATTATAATGTTTCATATAATTTTTTTTCAATCAATATGGAATGATGGAGATATTGGAAAAGTACTTTTTTTAAACTACTTTTTTTTAATGTCTTCAGCAAAAATCTTAAAATTGGATAGTGAGTTTACTGACTATTAATTTCTCACCAGGAAGAGAACAAGTTAACGCGGAAAAAAATATTACCTATTTGACTTTTTTTTTAAGCCTTGTATTTACTTCATTCATAAGGAAAACAAGTTAACGCATAAACTCTTTTATGTTTTAAGCCTTATATTCCTTATATTTACTTTGATAATGAGGAACAAGTTAACGAGAGGAAAACAAGTTAACGAAGAGAATAAGAAGAAGAAGAAAATCACTTAACGCTAAAGAAAAAATTGTTACTGTATTTTATCTCTTTCCATATTCCTGATGCTTTTTTATTTTTGCTTTGTATTTTTTTTTCTTTTTTCTCTTGTCTTCGTAATATCCATTCGTGATATGTATTAACAAGAATGAATAGCAGTTCTGTAAGTTCCAAGACGAAGGTTAGAAATCAATTCTTCAACTCAAAAGAGACAAATATATGATGCCATGAACCATTCATTATCTCCACTGATTAGGAAAGGAAGAATACATTTATTGCACAAAGCAAAATACACATGGACAAAAGATAAATGGTAAACTAACAAGCTCAAGGAGGGATAGCGTCAAATTTCTACATCCTACCATTTTGTACCTAATCTACTAAAACTAATAGTTTTATGAATAAACTACAAGTAATCTCGACCTAAATTATCAGTTTTTGGACTTGCAAGGTCAAGAAAACTTGGACATTATTCATAAAGATAGAGAAACGAAATGAAAAACGTAAGAAGAATAAGCTCAGGAGAGATACCGCCTTAACATCTACCACATCATGGTAGTAGGAGTATTTTGACCACCTTCATTCGGAGGAATCATGACAAGGAGCTTCAAGAGCTTGTCGTGCAAGAGCTTGTCCTGCATTACACAGGACATGTTGAAAACCTAGACAAAGGTGGTTGAAGTTGAGCCGAAAGAGTGTTTCTTGTGATTTCAGCTCAGCTTTGAACAGTGGCATGAGATATGAGAGTAAGGGGAGCTATATATAACGAAAAAACTCAGCCCCATCAGCACAGTCCATAATTAATAAATGAAATAAATTTAAGAGTGAGAAAAGAAAAATGCAAAAAAAGACATCAAACACCGAAGCGGTGGTGAATATAAATGATGATTACCTGCACGTAAAATTAGGGTTGATGTGTCCCTTTCTAGCTAGGGTGAGACAGGAAGGATAATGAGAGTTTGTTTTCTTGGGATTCAAAAAATGAACCCACTATTCCTGCTTGGATATGGACACTCTGCCCTCTTAAATTATGATGTCAGGTTCTGCTGACATTCTCTTCCTACCAAACTGCAAAATATTTTGGTTTCATTTTAAACCGTGAATGCTTTTGTTTCTTTAGCTCTTCGTACATATCACTTCTTTGCTTGCATTTCTACCTCCATTGTATCTTTCTTCCTTAAGGGTTATTCAGTACACTGGATTACACAATCATGAACATTAATCACTTTGTTCTGTTGTTAAATACATATAATGTGCTCAAAACTTGCTCAGAAATGAATAGTTTAATGTCAATTGATTAACATATTACTAATTTGCATGCTGATTAATTAACTTGTTGTGGTTTAATATATATCTGACTTTTTCTACTGATATAAACAGTTAGCATCTTCTTCCCAAACCCAATCCACAATCTGCATAATACAACAGTTCTGTAAGATGCTAAAAGAATTGAATATGAAGAATTAAGATGTTAAAAGTATACTAAATACTATAGTGATGCTGAGATGTTATAAGAAAAAAATTCAATCATGGTGTTTGAAGTTTGAAACTATATTATTCACACTGTTGTGTTAACTTTCTTATTAACGAGTTTTTGACAGGTCTATATATACACAAGGTGAGAATCTAGATGAGTTAATTTCATAATCATGTCTACTGAAAAAACTGTTAGCTAGCTGTTGAGATATATTAATGATTTAAGTTCTGACTTTTGACCATTGAATTTACTCTCTGCAAGTTTTTAACCATTCCTTATTCGTCAAACCTGTGTGTATCAATCCAATAAACAATTACTTTTATGGGATCCTCTACCATTCTGATTTTTTTACCCAGCTGGGAAATCACAGGTTTTGTTTTCACCCATTTGAACTTTTTTTTAGTTTCTGTTTTCGATATTATTTTTGGACTCTACTTTATTTTATTTTATTTGAAGAAACAAATTCTAGGTCCTTCTGTCCCATGAACAAGAGAATCTACTCACATGTTGCATTTTTAGAGAAGCACAGTTAATTTACATCATACATCTATAAATGAGAATATACTCACATGTAGCTTGCAAGGTAGAGGAACTTAGAGTTGTGTTATTCTTAATTTTTTTCTAATTTTAAAAATTAAGTTGTTTCCAATTAAATTTTCAATATGTTTTCTGAAAAACCCAACCAATAACGTAAATCATTCTCATGATATATGCAAAGTTTTGCATAATTTATATATATTACCACATATTCTCATCTTTCTTTATAAGAAAGCACTAATAAAATATGTTTATAAAAAGGACTAAAAGTAGAAATATCTGATATGGTGTGTTAAAAGGTACATTATTTCATTATTAAATAAAATAAGATGTGTAGATATATATATATTTTTCAATTTGCATATATGAATGAAAAACATGTAAGTTTGAAAGTAAAATGAGAATTATTGAAAATGAAAAGTAGAGGGAGAGAAGCATATGCATGCACAGACATTAACTGTAGGAGGGGTTTGAATTTGAATGGGGCCATGCAGGGTGAGGATTCGATGTTGAATAATGTTGAATAATAGATATTAGGAAGCAGATTGCAGATGAAGAGGGTTGGCACACACAGATATATACATAGCAGATTGCAGGATCACAGAAAAATGCATAAATTGTTGGGTTTTTGGTTCCTACCATTCTGATTGACAGAGAAAGAACATAAACAAAACCCTATGAACTTAGCTACAAAGGGATCTTCCCCACCAGTCCTACTTTACTGAATGTTGCTTTTGTCCCTTTGCCTGCTATTTCCAAATTCACATAAAGCAAAGCTCAAAGCCCTAATTCTCACGTCTTATGTAATAACTCTACGTTGCAGTCTCATAATTGAGCCCTGCGTTGCAGTGTAAGGTCAATCTCAGATGGGGTTCTCATTAAATGCTCTCTCACCCCTCTTCACACTTCACCATCTTTCTCACACCTAATCAAAAATACATCACCAACAACCTGAAAAAAACCTCAAAAATTTTAAGGAAAAAAATGTCTGATGTTGTAACATGTTTTATCTCATATTGTTTTACAACAGTTATTGTGTATATATTTGAATGCAAAACACAGTAAATTGAAAAGAGTGAATGTTAATAATGTGTGGTTTCTGCATAAAAAAAATAAAAATGAAGGGCTGTGTTGGGGACCAGTAAATGTTTACCGTGGGTGTAGTACTGAGACACTGAGCAATTTTGGATTTGGAGTAGTGTCTGAAACAGTGTGGGGTATTTTAATTCCCAAACTCAGTGCTCTAACTGATCACCTTTTGCTGCCTGATTCCAAAGCTCGTGAAGTCATCATGAAATTTTAACGCCATGCTAGGTCAACCCTGATTTAGTTTTCACCTACTCATTCTGTTAAAAATTCAATGACCTCACTCACTCTCTTAATCACCTTTCTTTTAATAAATTAATCCACCACTTAGACCATGATGATGATGTAATACTTCACAGTCAAAAAACATTGTTCAATGTTCATTAATGCTTTCAAGATTATTTTGGAAGACTGTGATAATCTCAAAAGATTTTCTAATCCACTGTTTCAAGAAACAACCCACAGAATTTGGTGAGAATATTGAATGCTTATCAGCAAACAGTAAAATAGTTTTATGAATGAACATGAGTAAATGCTACGTACTAGTTTAGATTAGAAAGATGTGTAGTAAGAGATTCAATTCTTGAAACTTAAACCTCAAATAAGCCTTATACCAGATTACAGTGAATTTAGTGAGAGAGGTTTTGAAGTTTGAACCAAACACAAGGATCCTTTATCTTACTAGCTGGAGGTTCTATTGATTGCTACCAGATATTTATGTGTCCTTCAAACTTTTTCTGTGAAAACATAAATATCACCTAAAAGAACTCTTTTACAATGAGACTTTTTATCAAGTTTTATCGAAAACTACTGCATACCGAAAATGGTTAAAGAATAATTTTAGTACTATGTCACAAATTAATAATCTTAATACGTCTGGAACTACCACTTTTTACTCATCCATATAAATATAATATATATTTAGATTATATATTAATTGGTTGAACGTTATTTTTGTTTCACCTTTTGTTGTTATTGTATTGATGTGTATAAGAAAGTACTTAGGTTTACCAGAGATATCATTGCTAGTGATTATATATTATTTTAGGTTATAATATTCTACCTTTTGTGTAATATTGTGCAAAGAGATAACTTTGGCAATTATCTCATATTTTATCATCATATCCACAGATAAGATAACTACTACGCATTTTGTTTTATGTTTCTATAAAATGATTAATCAAATCACCCTTGTTTATATATTTTATACTAGTTTGTTAAACAGTGGTTAACTATGTATTGAAGCTGTTAAATATTTGTAAATGAATTTACATAGTTTTGGCATAAACTTTTAAAGTGTCCCGTGAAATTGAATCTCGACATAAGTCTGGAACAGTTGAACTCAATTGGTCAATTGTTGTTGGTCCTCTGCACGCGCATGCTTGTTCATTAGGCGATGCTGCTAAAAATAACGTGTTTCAAGAAAATCGGTGAGAATACAGGCAAAATCTCTTCACATGCATTTAACGTTTGCATTTGCATCTCATTCGTACAGAGAAATGCTATACATTTTTTGTTTTGTGTCTCATCATCGACTCCAACATCATGTTCCACCTCAAAACTAACCCTATAATAAATAATGTTTGTTTTTATATCTCTAAGTAACAAACAAAACATACCTTATTACTTTATCTCTGTATAACCAATCTAAAATACTAGAAAATTATTAATATATAACAAAATCTTGTAGCAGGATGTCGGAAACAAGACATTCTGAAAAAGAAAAGGAAAACAGTGATGCAGTAAATGTATAAAACAGTTTTTGTAAGCGCAGATACAAGTTGTTGTTTCTTGAATTTAGGTAAATTCTAAACAGCTTCTCAAAGAGTAAAACTTTAAATAATTTGTTCTTTCTATGGTTGATGTCAGATAGCATTATTAATTGTGCTTATAAAACAAAACATGTTGTGTCACGGTTTACCTCTCATGCAAACATCTGTGTATGTAACTTCTATTTCTTAGGGATTCAATAACAGTTTTGGATATTGTGTTATTGGCAGGTTTCATCTCTCTGTTTTTCTTATTACTTTATCGTGACACTAAGAAGCATCAGTCAAATTAGTCCACAGTGTATTTGTATTTATGTTATATAGTATTAATTGTCCATTGGTAAAGATTAAATGAGATAAGAATTGTTTTTTAGTAGTCATAAGAGTTTCATCCAACTCATGTTTTAATAATTTACATAAATGTCAAATCAGTTAAATACAATGAACTATAAAACAAAATGATCCTAAACTGATAAACAAACAATCATTTCTGACTTAATACTTATCTAGCAAATATTTCTCTAATATTCTTAGGTAATAAATGACACATCAATAAATAAAGAAAAAATAAATTGTTTTCTAATTATCATATTCATTCAAATTACACATTTAAAAAGTTATTAATTATGATAATTGGGAAGAATTCCCATCATCTCCTTATTCGTTAACTGGGAATCCATTAATAATGTCTTTTACATTTTCATGTTAGCTATGCTTCTTCATGTTTCATTTCTTCATAGGCATGTCAACCTTTTCTTATTTTTGGAACATAGTATTGACTGAAGGTTGAAACAATCATATTGGATTGGACATGTTCTTCTTTATTTTGCTTCTTGGTATGTATATATGGTAAGTTTTTTTTTTTTTTCATTTTTTTTACGAGGTCTTGGTACAAAGTCCTCCTCAAGTTATTCCTACATCAAATTGGTCATTCAGTGTCCTTTTCATTGATCTTATATAAGCTAGATGATTGATGTACCATTTCATGGTTTCCTTAAAAAGGATGTTATATTTACTCTTCTATTTTTTTCTCTCATTACTTATTTGTTTAACCTTTTGCACTCTTAGGTTATTAGAAAAAATTCAAATCATAAGAATTTGTAGGAGGCTTATACCTATTATCCACTTCCATCTATTCTCTATTACTCTTCACATTTAGGTTTTCAACTACTTTCTTCTTTCTTTTTGAATCAGTATTTCCTTTCTTTAGTAATTGGTGCTTTAATCAAATGAGTCTCTAGAATTCATCCGAAACATATTATATCCATGAAATTTGAATTTAACCAATATAAAATATTAACATTTTTAATTTAAAATTTTGAAACAATATATTTATGTGTATTTTATAATATATGTATTACTCAATTTTATTATTTCTATCAAAAGTAAAACTTATATTTATACTAAAATTTATATTTATACTTGAATTCCAACGGATAATATAATCAAACACAAAACTAGGACAAATCTCAAATGAAGCACTGAAGAATAATATACAATGTACACTCCTTTGAATAATATGAATATGAAATAGAGGAGTTACAAATGAGATAACATGGACCAAAAAATTGAAAAAAGATTCGGTTGAACATGTGAGGTAAAGGAATGAGAAAAAGAAAAATGCTAAAAACAAGTTACCTTGAAAATGAGAAAATGATGTGATCTAATTGAGTGTGATCAATGGACCACATTAATTAAAGTTTTGCACTTCCAAATAGGACAAAGACAGGATTTGTGTTCAAGGGAGACCAACACAGACTGTCTTATGTTTTCTTTCTACAAAGTAATTTTATATTATAAATTTTAAAAGAAGTTTAAATTTCAGAAAGTGACAATGACATCCTAGGTCACCCTTGACTCTACAGTTTTTAAAATTTATTTTTAAATCTATTCTCTTCCAAAATCAACTAAAAATCATCCTGCATTTTCAAAAATTAAATCATTATTTAGTCATGAAAATTCATATATAATCTCAACCCATCCATAATAGAAAATATTGAGATAAACAGTAAAATTTTATATATATATATATATATATATATATATATATATATATATATATATATATATATATACTCAAATACAGTAATTTATATTTAAATAAATTTATACAAAAGTGATTTTGCCAAATCTTCTCAAAATTAGTTACTCGTGCACATGTATTCAATAAGAAGTAGGTAACAAATTGAACACTGTTATTAAAAAATAAATATGATATATATAAATTTATTTTTTTATTTTTTTAATAATTTTTAGCACATAATTTCTATTTAATAAAAAAAATTATATATAAAAGTTAAATTCAAACAGAAAATTTAAGTGAAAGTGAAAATGGATAACTTTTGCATGTGTTATTAGTAGTCTACTTATTTATTAGCCCAGAATTCGGCCTCATACGAAAACATCTTGCCCATATCTTTTATGGGCCGTCAACCTATTCTAACTTCGGTTTGGGTCACGTGAATTTTGAGTACAAAAATTAATTGTTTTAAGTTGTATAATAATATTTCTTTTATTTGTTAATATAATTGCTTATAAATATTTTAATCAAAATAATTTAAAAAATTAACATAGTTAAGAATTTTAACATGATTTATAAAAAATAAAATTTATTAAGAAATATTTTGATTATTAGTAGTATTATTATATAGATATATAATATGAGTCCATTGAATTTTGGTAAAAAATAGTTTGAAAAATTCATGCTTCCTGGTATGTTTTATAAAAATTACATTAGAAAATGGTGTTTTATTTTTTATAATAACTAATTAAAAAAATTCCTTTATAATTTTCTTCAAAATATTAATTTTTAGAATTCGAGAAATCTTGCTTAGTTCAATAAGTCAGTAAATGCTCTTTCTATATTTCAAAGATATGTTTTTTTTTAATTAGTGAAGAGTAATTATTTTCTTATATTAGATAAAAAATATTAGTGTGTAACTAACAGTAAAGATAAAGATAAGATCAAATATATTTGGATTTTCTCGTCCAATAAATAGGTCAAATATTTGTGTTAAAACATTTTGATATTTTAAGTTTTTATAGCAAACAGTCATGTCTTTTGCCTGGGGTGGTGTGAGGAGATCAACATGCAAGGTTGAACTACTACATTAAACAAATGTTTTTTAATTTTTTTAACCACGTAGTGTTTGGTGTCTTGGGGAATTTACATGGAAGACATTTCAACTCAAAAGAAGAAAAAAAATTATTATCGAATAAACTTATCCATTCATGGTCTTAAAACTCAAATAATTTGCAACTGTTTGGTGATAGATTAACTTGGAAGAAACCAAAAGCACGTTGTTCTGAATTGAAGTCAAATTTGCCTGCATGTCTCTCATATTTTACAAAGAGAGTGAGGAATGAAGAACAATAATTTTGTAAGGTATTGTTCTTAATATGTAGTAGCATGCGTAACAATAATTGAATAGTCCTCCATCATCTTCTCTATTATTGAGCCATTTGGATAAGGAGAACCACTTTTATTTTTTCTAGTCTCCATGGCACTCATAACTTCAAAAACACTTTGTTTCACTTACTTTGTATTCTACAATCTCTAATATTGGTTTTTTTTATTTTAACAAAAGCCTTTAAGGAATTAAAATATTTTTTATTGTCAATTACTTGAGAAAGGATTAAAAATTATGGGGATATTAGCTCTAGATTCAAATATAAAATAAAACTAATTAATTAGTAGTGATTAAGAATGGTAATTAGATTCTTTCAAAAAAAAATGTTTCATACAATAAATAAATGATATGTTTCTTAGAACTGTCAAAATGGGTTGGAACACGCGAGTCAACTCAGCCCACCACAGGTTCGGTCCAGGTTGGGTTGAGAATTGTTTACAAATTTCAATACGGGTTGATGTTTGACCCGACTCATCAACCCGCAAATAAAGGATCACACAAGTATTTTTTTGTTAAGTTGGACTTTACAGTTGGGTCATGTTAAATTGTTTTTTTAGTCAACACATAGATAACTTGTATTTTTGTGATTTTGATTTGTATTTGGATTGTATTGAAGTTTATTTAGATTTTAATTAGAATTATAATTTAGTTTTGACCGAAAAAAAATAAAAAAATGGTATTTTTTGTAATTAAGTGAACTTGTGAGTCAACCCGTTTAACCCACCAACCCGTGGTGGACCGGACCAGATTCAAATTTTTTTTGACTCGTTAATAAGTAAGCCGGTTGAATTGACTCATTAAATGATCAACCCATTGTGGGTCAAACTGAACCGAGTCCGGTTACCCATTTTGAGAAGTTTCTTTTGAATTATCTTTGATAATATTTATGATAAATGATATTTAATTTTAAACGAGATATTAAATAGGTTGAACTAGTTATCATTTACTATAAATATCATTTTTTTTCTCTTTATTTGAGCATAGGGAGTACATTTCTCCTCGCCCTCATAAAAATCAATTAAACTCATAACTAGTGCCATAAGGGTATTGATAGCAGTTGTCTATAGATTATAGCATTCACTATAGTCCCAGAATGAGTGCAATTTTAGTTTTCTATTTTGAAATAGTATGTTTATTGTTATTTTCAATCTTTATGGGGAAAAAAACTTGAAAAAACTTTCAACCTTTTTATTATGTTAATTAATTAATTAATTAATTGTCTAATAAAGTTGAATTGATTGATTGATTCTGAGAATGAACTTAAAAATAATACATCGGATTTTCTTACAACATAATACGAAGAAATTTGTTTTCTTACAATTTTCTAATATGTTCCCATATTGCAATAACTTTACAACTAGTAAATACACTATTTCTTACATAATCAATTTCAAATAATTATTTCATTCGATTATATGTAATATTTCTCATGGGTTCTTTTCACGGATATCCTATTCCTCTCTAAACTAAATGCTAATTAATTTCGCTTGATAATATTATCATTTATTGGAATGAAATACAAAAAATTGAATACGGAATTCTCAAGAAAACATTTTCTTTATCAACTTTAAGTCTCTTCCAATTAAATAATAATATAAATGATGATCTATTTTTCAAAAATATTTTAATATGCAATCTTGGATAGTGTCATGACTCATGGTTAACTAACATGCTTGCTTTTAATTAATGAAAAAACTAACATCTCATGAATTCTTATCCCTTATTTGAAGACTTAAAATAAATATTTGTGTCATTTGTGTAGCACGTAACCTTGTTTGACCAATCAGTTTAAGAAAACAGTGGTTGCCTCATATTTTGAAGCAAAACATTATCCATACACACTACATAGACAACTTAAGTTCATTGTTTGTTAAATTTCATGGTTGGAATTTGAGTGTTAGGTCTGCTAAGCTTGTTTTTGCGTATACAAATGTAATGTTTCCTAGCGTTTACCTCGTGTACAAGTGTGATTAATTATACAACTTACACACACCAATAAACTTATGACATTGAATTAGTAAATAGCTAAGTGTATATTAATTATAAATTGCTAAAATGTTAATCAAAACTAAAGTAAATTATTTCAACAAAAAATATACATATAAATAGTTTTAGTACATGGATAAACAAATTTTGAAATAGGTATTTCGATTTATGCATTGAAACAATATTATTAAAGTCGTGACAATCACAATTGATATTATTTCACTTTAAAACTCAAAATTTTATCTTTAAAAGATATCTACAAAAATTGATAAGAAAAATATATTTAATTATCATTTAGCTCGATTCCTAAACAATACTACTCTATTATACGTACCAGAACACATATTATTAGTTTAATTGGACAAAGCTTGAAAATGATTATGACTTTCACATAGACATTGCATTTGGAGGAACTATTGTATCTGCAAGTCACATTTGCATAAAGTTCATTCTTAATTATTGTTTTAGCAAATTGGTTTTATAGGAGTGGTAAATAATGGGTTCCCTACAAAATTTAATTTAATTTATTGCATAATGGCTACATATATTGTATTGAATGAGATGCAAACCGTCCTTGGTTTATGAGCCAGACAACTTGCGCATCATAAATTGTGGGACCACCAACTCAATCATGTTGAGCCAAAAAGAAAATTTAAAAGAAAATGAACAAACTATCATATCAAACATGCAATCCAAAATTATATATACACATACTATAAATAGGACAAATATACCACATCAAATTATACCAATTAGTTTGTTTAGTTAGCATTACCAACAATATATATATATTAATCTTTATTTGTTTCTTATGAAATTATTTGTTAGAGATCTCTTATAATATAGAGATAAGATAGATTCATAATATATAAATGGGTGCAAATTATATCTTACAAACTAATTTTATGAAATTAAATTAGACTTAAAATTCATTTTTTAACAGTATAAGAATGGTATCAAAGTCGTGAGTTAGAACTCATCCTAACAAAATTACTTGTTTGTTGAGTCTATTGTGTCATATGTTCTCGGACTGCTATCAAACTACACATTAATGTTTAATATGTCTTACATGAAAGGGATGTTAAAAATCTCACATCGATTAGAGATAAAACCAAACTATAGTGTAAACACAATTTCACCTTACAAATTAATTTTATAAAGATGAAATAAACTTAAAATTTATTTTTTAATATTGTGTTAATTAGGTTAATGTATGGAATGAAAAGAAAATAATAAGAAATAGTTTAGTCATACAAAATGTTTGACATTTAGAAAACACGGGTATCTAAAAGTCATGTGCTAAGCTGTGAATAATTTAAATTCAGTTCAATATACTTATTTTAAAAGTCAATACTCCCCTAATGTCTTTTTTATCATTGATTATAAAATTTGAAAAACAATATTCTTACTTTGAAAAAATAAACATTAATTGGTTGGAATGTTATATTTGTACTAAAGGTTTTAGACAGAAACATGAATTCTGGTATGATTATGGGAATCCCATTAATTATGTTTTGGGTGTAGATGTTGTTTGCACGCATAGAAAAGCATTAAGAAGATTGAATATGGATGTAATATTTGAAGACGTCAAAACAATCTTTATTCCTTTGTGTGTAACTAATAACTACGTACGTAGGTGGGTTGAAAATTATCCACAAAGTCTCGGGTTTTGAAAGTTTTACTTTCCATCATGTAATTTTCAATGGCATATCCTTTTTTTCGTTTTCATCATTCACTCAATTCGTGATACTTTATTTTCACCTTTAAGATTCTGCTCTTCTAATAAATTCTTCATTCATTTTAAGAAATAATTTATAAATGTAATCTTATGCGATATCTGCATAATAATTCTATAATTACCAAAATGTGGAATACGTTAACATATACTATCGAATTTTTTTGATATTTTGATATATTTTTAATAGTCTGACTTTGAGAATCATACTTATTCTCGTCATTAACTACTTATTTTTCTTTATTGTTAGTTTCACCAATATCTAAAGTATTATTATCTTGTCCATTTAAAGAGTTACTTGTATTTTTTAATTCATTTTTTCTTATATATTTTTATAAATTTATTTATAACTTCTTTTTGTGATGTCATTAAAACCTTAACTTTTCTATTCTTAGATTTTTTAATAGTTTGATTCAAAATTTGTAATTGACATATCTATATATTTTTACATAAAATAAAAAATTATAATATATAAAACATTATTGAAAATAAGTATATAAAAAGAACGAGTTAAAACAATAAAACTTTATTTTAGTTGTTAAGAAAGTAAACTCGATCGTAGACAAATAGTATTTTTGAAGTCTCATGTCTCTTCTTCTTTGTCAAGTTTCAACATTTTTATAAACATGCAAAGTTTATTTTGAGATTAACCATTAATTAAAAAAAAATATTGTTCTTCTTAGCTAGAACCCTAAACCCTAGTCCTAAACAAAACCAAACAAAAGAAAGGCATTGTTAATCCTATTGCAAATTTGCATATTTATTAATAGAATAAAATCAACACCATACAAATATAAATAAAAGCATACAAACCATAAATGAGAATAAAAGTATTGTTATATACGGACAATATGAGATTAAAAAATAAAATTTGTCAAAACCTTTAAGAAAATAACTCGAAAACAATAAAAATAAAAGAAAACAAGGAGATGCAAGGAGTGAAATTAGTAGATCAGAAGTCGCAAAGAGATTAAAAAAGAAAGTAAATTCAAAAGTGAAGTCACCGATAGATAAAGTAAAAAAATAAAATAAAAATCAAAGTCAAAGACTCTTTTTCTTAAACAAAATTATGATTTATTGAGAAAAAAATTAGCTCATTAAATATCACTTTTAATACCAATGACACTAATAATAATTTAATTAAATTTTATTCTCAAACATAAGTGTATAATTAATTTAATAGAGGTATATTAGTATTATTTTTTTAGAACTTTTTTATCTTAAACAAAATTGTATAATTAATTTAATATAGGTATATTAGTACTAAAAAAATTTGAGATATTTTTTTAAACATAATTTTATAATTAATTTAATAGAGGAATATTATTAGTAAAAAAAATAGATATTTTTTCAGAGGTCTTAATTTATTTTACTCTTGAGTTGGTCCTAACGAAGAGAATAGTGTAAGCTACATCAATTTCATGGAAATCAAGTGAGCTAACTCATAACTTTTGGCATAATAGTATTCACTTATTGTTTTAGGTTGCATTAATTATCAATTATCTTGTAATAAAACACTCACAACAAAATTGCAATGTTAAAACTTTTACACCCTAAGATAGAAAGAATTGTACACTTTTATTCTAATTATCCTAGTTGTAAACATTAAATGCAATGCTATCAATAATATTTCCGACTTCACTTAAGGTTTTAAAAAGTTTAAGAAATTTTAATTTGACTCTCGCTCAACACGTTTACCAAAAATTAACTCTTGACTCAATATTTAGCCTATTAACTTATCGTAATATATATTATTTTAAGATAAGCTCTTACCTTACATTTGCTCTGATCCCCATACCCACTCACAATCTCCCACAAATCAATTAAATCCCTAAATTAGGGCACAGAAGGGAATATAAAGAACACTTCGAAACGGTCCATATTTACAAACACTGAACATAAATTATCCTAAAATATAATAGCCTATTTATTGAAAAAAGAAAAAATATAATAATAATAAGAAGAAGAAGAAGTAATAAATATTTTGAACTGTTAGAAAGTGAGTTATTGATAAGACATGACTTGTTAAAGCCTTTAATATTCGTCAATTAATGGGTTCCTTTTCTCTAATTTTGTTGGTGACTTATTCATTCTTCCCAGTGTGGCTATTACTGTTCAAGTCGAATCAAAATAGCCGAAATGGGTCACAAGATATCATGGACAAAGGAATATCAGGAGTGAGAAGAAAAAAAAACAGACAATAGAGAAACTTTACACTTTTCTTCTTTTTAGTAATTTAGAAAAGACAATAGAAAAAGAAAACAACAATTATTGGTCAATAAAAACCCCAAAACCCTGCATTTCTTTCTTATTTTTTTAAGGAAAAAGCTTTATCAATCGTTTTTTTGAACTTTATTCCATGTGTATAAAGAGCCTGTGCTCAGTGGTGTACCATGTGAGCTTTTGATGCTACCAATATTGGCCTTAGCAAAAGGCCTAAAGAAAACAAACAAACCCTATCATACGTGTTAATATATATAATAGATTATGTCACAACAAATCAGTAAAACTACGTAAATAAGTCTCGAAAATTACAACATCTTAAAACTTTGTATTTAAAACAAAAAATTGAATAAAAACAAAAACAAAACAAGTTCTTACGTACGAGTAACTACTTCTAACTCAGTCTTGATGAACTTAGAGAAGAACATGTTCCTGTATTTGGAATTTATATTAAAATTATGTATAGAGATGCTCTTTCGGCTCAAATTATTTAGAGAAGCTTTAATTGTATTCTAATTTTGTTAGGTCATTTATGTTTTGTTTTTCTCGATCTTTTATGTTTGAATAATGGATGTTTGTGAAATTGATGTTCAATAAATTAAATTTATAAATTTGATTTTATTTTAAATTAATTTTGAAGTATTATATTTATATATTTTCATTAAAAGTAAGTTTAGTATTAAACTTCATTAATGTTTAGATTTTACGTCCGCATAAAATTTACGAATAGTGTATCGAGCCAAATTAGGTTTACCTAATAATAATAAAATATCATTTTTAATCTTAATAATAAGATTTCTATGTCTAAAGTTAAAATTCTCTTTACGTGGGATAAAAATAGTAAAAGGATAGAGTTTCATAAAATGTGTGAAAAAGCAAGGGTATAAATAAACGCTGCTTATTATTAGCCATTAAAATTGAGTATATTGATAGCATCACCTCACCTGACACTTGTTCAAGATCGAATTTAAAAATATAGCCATCCTTTTACTGAATTTTTTTCATCATTGACGATGACATATAGTTTTTAATAATGAAAATTTTAAAGTGACATTAAAACTAATCTGGTTTTGAATGTGAAAAAAATGTGATTATTTTATAATCTGGTTTTAATTTTATAATTTTTTAAAATTTTATAGACACACAAATAAATATATATATATATATATATATATATTAAAAATATTTTTTTATCTTAATTGATTAATTAATGTCTCTAATTGGATAAATTAAAATAATTATTATCTTAATTATATGTTAAATTGGTCTATCATATTTAAAAACCAAAAAGTGTAAATGTTAACTATTTAAGTTTACAATATTTATTGTTATATATCTATATCCTTTAAGTAATATAGTAAAATAAAGTGTTGGCGGGTGAATATGTTTTGCTAACCCGTCAGTTTGAATATTAGACAAAATAAGTTAAATAGACAACTTTGTTACTAATTTGAGTAATTTAATACAGAAATTACTGATTTGGTATAAGTTTTAACAAATTAGTAAAGTCGTGCCACATTGACACGACTTTTTCGTGTTGCAAACTTATCTCAACTTCTTGAAATAATGTAGAACAATTAGATATAAAGCACCTAAGATCTTACACATGTTATTGAGAATGATAATTGTTTTTGCCAGGTCAGGATGTCAAAACTTAGAAGTACACAAGTCTTTCGACCTAAAAGTACATAAGTCTTTCTACTAGGCCGAGGTGTACCACGAAGGTCATGTGTCCACTCCACTTCTGACTCTTCAACCATGATGTGTCCTCTACTACTAATGTCGATGTGTTTTCTTCCAATAAGGGTGCGATGACCTCTGTGTGGGAGCTTGCAAAGATATACTAACGCTTAAGTCAGCTACTATTAGTAAAATAGTAAGGTTTTAATAGAAGATTCTACTAACATTACCTTGTTTTAAGGTTTCTTAATTAGTGTGATTATCCTTATTCTGCTCTACATCCTTCTATGATATGTCCAATAACTATGTGGATATATACTAAAGGGTTGGCCTTCGAGTCTTTGACCTTTTTGGTATAGGTTGAAGTGTCTTCAATCTTTTGTGGGTCAAGGTGTCTTCGGTCTTTTCATGTACAATAGCAATCAAACTCTGACAATTTGTAAGAAAATATCTCAAAATTTAAAACATAATAAATGAGGTTTTTGAAAAGTATATATGAGACAAAATGAAATGTAAGAGAATAACAATGTGCAATGGAAGAATACAAAGAATGGGACAAGAGAGAAAGAGATAAAGAATCTTGGGGGAGGAGGAGACGACACTGCTTAAGGAGAATAAGGTAGTGATTGGATTAGGGAGTGGATGTGAGGGGGAGTTAGTTGATGAATTTGAGAGGATAAAGAGGGGATTGTAGTGTTATTTGTATTAAGGGATTTGAAAGGATGAATGAAAGGATTTGAAGGAAAAGTTCATGAGAGTTTGGATAATGTAGTTTCAAATAAAAACCAAGGTTAATTTCGTCTTTCATTACATCGTGTATAATACATCTTTGCATATCTCTTTCCATATGCGAAAATGTATAAAAGCATTCCCCTACAAATGAGTACTTCTAAATCGACACAAATGACTGAAAACAAATGTGCTACTTAATGACATCGTCATAAAAAAGCCTTAAAGATGCAACACTTGCTTGTAAGGAAAGTATTGACACCTTAATACAATGTATTTTATATAAGGTCATCTTGTTAATAGATGTATATCATTGGCACTAAAATACGTATAGCATTTATTTTCTATATTAATTATAAATAAAACTTGTATAATTTACGTAAGATTGATTAGAAAGTAATATATTGTTTCTTTTAGCCAATATCATATTTGATTTTCATACTGATATTATATCAGTTACAAAGATAATTAATGAAGAGAATGATTCCCCCATTTTCAAAATTGTGAGTGTATATATTTTAGCATCCTGTTTTTTTTTTTTTAAACCAACGTTACATTATTAACATAAATTGATGGTTTTATATTTAAAAAATGAAGTGTATTATCAATTTTCATTATTAGTAAAGAAAAATAGTGACAGTATAAAAAGTAATTCGATACTTGACCATCAATCACTTTTATTCTTAACTTTAATGTAGTCAATTGATTTATTCACGTAAGTTTAATTTTAGGCAGTAAATTTGACATTTTATTCGATATTTTTTCTTATAAAATCGTATATGAGTGATTGTTAGAAAAAACAAAAGTGAAAATTTGGATTCGTGGACGCAGGAACGAAGAGAATCTTTTTGGAACACTTTCTGTTACACTTTGTGGCGTGAGATGGGAAAGTGATAAAGAAAACAAATAATAATAAATAAATAAAAAAGTAAAACTATAAAGCAGGTTTGTATGTGGCGCAGAGGCACCGCACTATTATATTTATTTATTTCCTTTTTTTAATAGCCAAAGTACATAAGGCAGCATATTCCTTCGAATGTTCTATTTTACTCTTTAGTCTTTCAAAACCCTGGAATTCATCATTAATAGTTGCATATGATAAAAGAACTATATATCCACTAAAGTTTGTGGGAAAATTTCTTAATATATATTAAATTGATGCATTTTAATTATTCTCTTATTAATTTGTTTAGTATGAAAATTATGTTATATAATTTAAAAATACTTGCTGTCCTTTCTTAAGATTTTTTTTTTTTTTTAAATTTATGTTATCAAACTAAAATTATTAGATTCATTTTAAGAGTAAATACTAAATTTTAGTGTGAGTAATCGTTCTAAGAGAGAACGATTTGTGTATTTGATGAACATCTTGTATGGGACTCCCTCCTTCGTCTGTATTGTATATCATGACTATGTATAAAAGAAAATAAAAGAAAAAAATGTGAAGTTTTTGCAATATTAAAAAAAATCTTAATAAGCTTAATTGACAATAACAAACACTAAAATTATATGATTTTATTTTACTTTAATAAATAAATCAGATTTATAATGATTTATTGTGTAGAAGAAGTTAGTTGGTAATCAAGTATTTCTTATTAATAACATGGATAAAATTATATTTGTTTTTTACTTTTAAATATAAATTAAATTTAATCTTAAAAATACTTGTTCAAATACTTAAGTAGGAATTATACAGTCTTATACTTGTTTTTTTATTTTTATATATATGTTAGTTTAAGACATTATATTGAACTATCTAAATATTTTAAATTAATTTATTATAAATTTTGACATACGATGACATTTCAAATTTCATTCATCATTTGTTATTGTATCAAAAAAATTTGAATTAAAAAATATACCAAAACATGAAAATCACATATTTATCGAAAAGATCTTAACAAAGTAAAATAAAATTATTATTCAATATTCGTCCAATTATGTTTCAAAACATAAATATAAATGATCTCGTAATAGATTCTATATTTCTAAAAAAACTAAAAAATTACTTATATATTGACGTCGGTTCCTCTCTATATAATAAATAATTAGAACGTGTCAACCCAAACTACACCATCAATATTCAACTTAATAATTATTTTCTAAATCCTATCTCGATAATTTTCTTTCGTATGACAATTTATTAAGTTGAGTTTCGAAATATACACTCATACATTAATATATTCTTAAATAGTCAGGGACCTAATTTTCTTAAATTTATATGCTATTTTATACAATCAGTATTATTTTAAGGTTCCTTGTAACTTCATAAGTACATCATAACTTTATCTTATTCATTATTTAAATAACTAATTTATACACTCGAAATTAACATAATGAATAATGATGAAATATATGTTCTAAATTTATTGCATTCATTTTGTTTAATTTGATGTTTTTTTTTTATCTTTTTAGCTTAATTTATGATTATGGAAATAATATTTTTTTTAAATATTTTACACAACACTATAAAGATAAAAGGGATAATATAAAAAATAATTAAAAATATAAATACAAAATTAATTACGAACCAATATATCACTAAAATTTAAATCAAATAGTAAAAACATGAATAATTAAAAGAATAAAAATAATTCATAGTACTAAAAGTAAATTAGATAATAGAAACATAAAAAATATAAAAAAACTATTCTTGAAAATAAATTAAATAATACAGACATAAAAAAATGGAAAATATATTATAGAAAATAAATTAAACATTAGAAATGTGAAATGAAAGATGAATATATTACTCAAAACAAAATAAATAACATAAATATAAAATAATAAATAATAATAATATATAGATCATAAATAAATAAATAAATAAATAAATTATTAAAATATCTTTAAATTTATTAAGATCAATATAAACATAAATTAATATCACTCTCTTTCCCAAATTGGTGCAATTTTTTTTCCAATTTTCTAAAATGGTGCAGTTTTTTTTTTAAATTCCCAGCAGAGGTAAGTTATGAAAAAATGGCACGACTTCATCTTGAAGAAGTCGTGCCAAATTAAGGCGAATTTGATTAAAATAAGCTGAAGTCGTGCCAACATGGGGAGACTTCTGTGTTATGAAGAAGTCGTGCCATATTCAGACGATTCTAATTAACATTTAAAGCAAAGTCGTGCCAATATGGAAAGACTTCAATATTAAATTGTTAATGAAGAAGTCGTCCCATATTGGAGAGACTTCAGTGTTATATTGATAATGAAGAAGTCGTACCATATTGGAACGACTTTAGTTTGAATAAAAATTAAATATTTTTTAGTCATATTAATTAGTTAAATAATAATGCATATAAGTAATTAAAAATTTCATGATGATTTTGGTTTCTTATAATAGGACATGAAAGTTATCTATGAGAGCCTGTGCCACAAGGAGGTCTTCTTCGGTGTCGTCTAGGTCTAGGTGAAGATAATGATAATGACGATCCAGTTCAGAGTCCTCAATTAAGACATAGACGACATCGAAGATAATGATAATGATGATTACTTATATGCATTATTATTTAACTAATTAACATGACTAAAAAATATTTAATTTTTATTCGAACTAAAGTCGTTCCAATATGGTACGACTTCTTCATTATCAATACAACACTGAAGTCTCTCCAATATGGGACGACTTCTTCATTAACAATTTAATACTGAAGTCTTTCCATATTGGCACGACTTTGCTTAAAATGTTAATTAAAGTCGTCTGAATATGACACGACTTCATAATACAGAAGTCTCTCCATGTTGACACGACTTCAGCTTATTTTAATTAAAATCGTCTTATTTTGGCACGACTTCTTTAAGATGAAGTCGTGTCATTTTCTCACGACTTACCTCTGCCGGGAATTAAAAAAAAAAAACTGCACCATTTTAAGAAATTGAAAAAAAAATTGCACCAGTTTGGAAAAAAAACCCTTCTAATCTTAATAAAAATGCATGTACTTGATTTATCCTCATCATGGATAATCACACAATATTTGTTTTATATGATTTGAGTAGCACAAGTCTATACACAAAAAATGATTAATTATTTCTCCCTCACTCAAACAATGATCCAAAGTTGGAGTACTACTTACCAACCAACAACTAATCTAACCACTTAATCTTTTTACACTTCTACCCACAATTTTTTAATTATTACCGTATTAATATATACACAATGCAATTATATCCCACTCTCAAATATTCAATAAATACAACCATACACCCACATTTAGTTAAACTTTTAATTTAAGTAAATATTAAAATTAACTCTTCTTATTTAACAAAGTTCCTTAATCGCTTCTAAAATTTTCTGGTCATCCACATATCAAGTTGAGTCCTTAACAGGAAATAAACTACTTACTCTATTTTTAAATTTTTTATTTTTAATATATTTAAATTTTATCCAACAGAAGTTTACCGGTGTTGGAACATAAAATATCTGAATAAAATTAAGTAACGAACAATAATGATGGCAGTGAATGACACGGTGGAAATTAGAATAGGTAAATGTCGTTTTCACAGAACAATTATATATCTGAAAATTCTAGTTTCCCGTGTTGTTTATCTAACACCATGCACAAAATTCAACTTAACACATTCAACAAAATAGAAAAAAAAGAGAGAGACAAATAAAATCAATAGAAGAAGAAATGTGAACGATAATGCATCAAAATTGCAAGATACTTCTAGACGTAACTATTATTTCCTTAATTATTTGGACAAATTTTCAAATGGGTGGAGCCTTACAGAGATATTATTTGTTCCAATTTTTTTTTTAAATGGAAGCTAATTGAGTTTATAATGAAAAAAATAAAGATGAATATATAAAAACTACATTTATATAGGTAACAAAGTTGTTGATTGTATTTTATCTTAATTTATAATTAAGAGATTTGCACTTCTTTTTTTATATCGATTTGGTTTAGTTTATTTGTGGTTTTATTTTTATACATATATAAACAAAATAGTCAATAACCTGTAAGAATCATATTTATATATAAAAATTTAAAACTTAATCATAAAATACTCATATGTATTAATTAATAGTCAACTATAAAACCAGTAAGAATCTTAACCAAATTGAGAAAAAAAAATGGTGATTTCTACTGTAATACCAAAAACAATTTTTAAACATATAAAGTTTAAGTATTTTGTTTTTACCGTTTATGGTTGCTGATGGTATATTCAGAATTACTTATTAAAAAACTTAAGAATTAAATATTTTTTTTTAAACAATTATAAAATATTATCTCTCATTCCTAAATAAAATTATAAAAATAGTTATACTGTATGAAAAATATATAAAACATTATTTTTAATAAAGACACGTGATACATTTTTTGTGTGACAGAACTATGATATAATCTCCACATGAAAGATGATATATCACAGAACTTTCATGAAATAATAAAACAAAATACTTTATAATTTAATTTAATTATGAAACACAATTTTTATAATATGGACAATAACATGTTTCTCTTTTTTAAGTGTTGCATTTTTGTGAAGTTTTAATATTATTTATTTGTTATGACATTGATTATTTTTATTAATTATATTTTTGTCTGCTTCTTAAAATGTGTACCTTAGAGGAAGAACAAAAGTAAAATAATAAATTACACAAAATTTTTATTAAAAGTAATAATTTATCGTTTTTTTTATAATTTTTACAAGTAAAATTCAAAAAAAATAATTAATAGGAATATAATTGTCTTTAAGGGTAATTAAGACAGTTGATTTCAGTTTCATCATTTTATTTAATGTGAGTTGTTTGCATATTCTGATTAAATGTATTTATTTTAGAAAATCAATGCATGTAAATGAATACATTTATATAAAGCATGATATTATTGATTATGCATTACATATTTAATTTATTGAATTTTGTAATAACTACAGTAAAATCACTCCTAAGTAGGTAGAAAATTTTCCTTGAAATTCTCACATATTACATAAAAGAATCAATAAATTGAAGTAAAATTTCAATTCTTATTTTAAAAAAATAAAACTAAATACTTATGTTTCATCTGATTTGATTAGGTTCTTAATACGACAAAAGGAAAAACTCTGAGACTCTGAGTTCAAGCGAATCCAGATGTAAATAAAGTTAAAAAAAAAAAAAACAAAATTAAACGATAACGATCGATGAAACTAAGAAACTGCAGCGATGATGTTATCTGGAATTGCACCAATCATATTTTGGTACAGGATAGGTTAAAAAGCATAGGAAAAAAACTCTAGTCCTAAGGTGTTTTTGAATTGTTTATTTAGAAAGGAAAGAAAATGTGAAGGGTGTGTGTGTGTGCAATGTGTATATATATGTGTTGTCCCTCCCTCATCTCTTTCACCTCTTTCTTTCACCTCTTTTCTTTCTCTCTTCAGTCAAAAGAAAGGCCTTTGAGCTTGAAGGGGCACCACCAAAGGCCATAATACATTACCACCACCTTAAGGAATATCCTTTTTGATCCCTTTCTCTGTTACTACTTCCATTATTCTAATATATAAACTCTCTCTCATTCACATACTCTCAATACTAATAATAATAAGGAAAATTACTTCCCCTTCTCTCTCTCTCTGTATCATCCTAAAACAGAAAAATACTACTTCAAACACAAACTTTGATATGCAAGTGGCGGCAGAACTTCAACACACCCATCACCACCAAGACACTCCGATGTGCCGCCAAATCCAGCTCACTATAACCGATCACACCCTCTCGCACACCACCGGGGACGGTGCCTCCGACAAGCTCGACGGGGAGGATCTCTTCGTTCCGCCTCTAAACTTCTCCATGGTTGATAATGGCATTTTCCGCTCTGGCTTCCCAGAACCTGCCAACTTCTCCTTCCTCCAAACCCTTGGCCTCCGCTCCATCATGTCTGTCTACTCATCTCAATCACTCTCTCTTATCTCTTTTTTTTTTTTTTTTTTTTTTTTTTTTTTTTTTTTTTTTTTTTTTTTTTTTTTTTTTTTTTTTTTGTGTTGTTTTTTTTTTTTTTTTTTTTTTTTTTTTTTTTTTTTTTTTCTCTCTCGTGTTGCTGTTAGCGTGCGTGTCTGTGTCTTGCTTGAGTTTGATGATGCTTTTGGGATTGTTTTTGAGTACCCAATTGAGGAATTGGGAGTAAAGTCTCTTCCTTGCGTGATGTTGCTGATTGTTTGCTTGTTTGATTGGGTGTTTGTTAGATATTTGTGTCCCGAGCCGTATCCGGAGGCCAACATGGAGTTCCTCAAGTCAAATGGGATCAAGCTTTATCATTTTGGGATCGAGGGTCATAAGGTCTCTTTCCTTGGCTTCAACCTCTTTTTGTGCTCTTGTGATTCGTGACTTGATTTGGGTTTGATTGTTTTATGATTCAGTAACTCTCTAGATAATATTCTTTTCAGGAATTATAACTACCAAACAAGATAACATACATAAAATCAATCGAGTTTTCTTGGAAGATAAAGTTCACTTGTTCTCCTTAATTTTTTCTGTGAATCAAGTTTATGTTTTAACTTCTCTGAAAAAGCAGAGTTGCATGAATTGATTTTAACGCGAGGAATTTAATTTATCTTACTGAGTAAGTGCTTCTACAGGAAATTTATCCCAAGTTCTTAATTTGATTTTGATTGTTCTTTGTCTTGGCAATTTGCACTAAGTTTACAGCAAAAAGAAAAATTAATAGCTTGCACTGAGATCAATGGACATTTATCTAATCCAGTTGACCTGTCATTCTCATTCTCTTTTATATGGTTAATATACATACTTTCTTTCATCTCTCGAGGCATGGCTGTGGATAATTAGTGACCTGATGAACTGTTAACGTTATATGGGTGTTTTGGTTTCAAGTACTGTTTAACCAGACGGGTTTTTGACAAGCTTGGGAGGAAAAAGAGGGGGCGTAAAGCTGGTTTTTGGCATTATTACTTCTTCAACGAGTTTACTTGCTATTCCTCTTCTTCTTCTTCCTCTCCTCCTTCTATTCTTGCTTGCGTCTTCTGGGGTAACTTTTTGAAATGTCCCTAACTTTATAAAGTGCTTTAGGAAAATGTTTGTTTGGAAACTTGTGCTTGCTAAATTTTACTATCTCAGCTTTTTAGGTACTATTATTATATTCTCATGTCAGTTTTGGTCTTGTTATTGCTCTGGATTGGATCTATTGTTTTAATTCTTGAGCATATTTCTGTGCGAGAGAGACCTCTTCAATCCTCACCTGTGTGTGGATAGTGGAAGTATTTATTACCAACATTAGAAAATGTAAATCACGGTTGATGGAATCCTAGCTGGCATGTCAAGTCTTTTTCCCTGGTTATCTAAAATTATCACAATCATTGGTTTTTCGAGAATAATCAACAGTTGAAGATCATGTATTATACTTGCTGTCTGTATAATGGGACCATTTGAAAACCAAATCTGCTAAAAAAGAGAACAGATTTGCTATTTGATTATACTGAAAGTACAAGGTAGAGAAGGGGGAAAGAAATTAATAACTGTACAAAAGTAGCACCAAAGTCATGATCACCTAGGAAAGATAAGAAGATAATCAAGGAAGAGGAAATCTTAAGAGTATAGAGAATATTTCATTAGTACATTTGGAGATGGAATTTATGTTACTGGTAGATTAGGGCATTTTGTACGTTGCATTTGGATATGCCAAGTGAGGTGATGTAGAGTGCACTCACAATTCTTAATCAAAAAATCAAGCTTTGTGATTGTAATTAATTTTATGGTTTATCATATATTTACTTGATTTTGTCAAAAAATTTAACAGTAGATTGTCTACATAGTACACGTTATTATCTGAAGGGCATTTTGTCACTCTAACTCTAGAAAAACAAGATCCGTTGAATTAACATAGATATACTTTACCCTTATTGTTGAATTCCCAACTCTCTAATCCATGAATTTTGTTTGAATACTAACTTTTTGACCAATCTATATGTGAAGGGAAACAAGGGGAAGCAATTATTTTATTAAAGCCATTTTTTATAATCATATCTGACTTGTGTTTCCTTAGTTTTGGAATTGCTTTCATCCCCTTTTTCCTATCTTTTTCGTTTTTGTGTAACTTCTATGACTTGGAGAATGTTCTGATGTCTTCTAAAGTTCATGGTTATTCATATGTGACAATCAGAGGAAAAGATGATTGTTAGATGAATGGGAATTGAGTGATGGTTTATTCTATTGTGTTTATTGTGTAGGATTTAGGTCGATATATATAGATAAGTTAGTAATAGAATAAAAGCTTATCTTGGATCCCATAAATAATAGTTAGGTCAATCACTATTGGTAGTTGATGAACTCATAAAAGGGATTAATTTTTGTACACCAGCATTGTAAACAATATTACACTATCAACTAATAAGAAATAGTTGTTGATACAAATTTTAAGGTAAGTATTCTCAGACTTACCTTCTGCAACAGTATTTAATTAAAGTTGCATAAACTATTTATTCTTCATAAATTGTGTGATATTATCTTCAAATAGTATTTTAGCCACGCCCTCTCATCCCTTCCTTTTCTTTACCATCAAGTTTAGTATAGATAAAAGATGATAATAGAACTTTGATTTATGTTGGCGTAGCAAAATTTTGATAACTTGAAATCTCCTTTAACATTATGAAACATGTGGATCCAGGAACCTTTTGTGAACATCCCAGAGGACACAATCCGTGAAGCGCTGAAAGTTGTCCTTGGTATGATATAGCTCTTTAATGTTATTATTAATCATAACTCTGTATAGTTTGAGCTATTCATTTAGCAGCAATAACTTTTGGTGGCCAATAATGCAGATGTCAGGAATCACCCGGTTATAATTCACTGTAAGCGGGGAAAGGTGAGATCTTTTCTGGATTTTTTTCTGCCCACTTTTGTAATATCTACACAGAAGAGTTTTTCTAGTTAAATTGTGGTAAAGTGTTTGTGATCTGTGTGCAGCACCGAACGGGTTGTTTAGTAGGATGCTATAGAAAATTGCAGAAGTGGTGCTTGTCATCTGTGTTTGATGAGTACCAGCGGTTTGCAGCTGCAAAAGCAAGAGTTTCAGATCAGAGGTTCGTAGAGTTGTTTGATATTTCGAGCATGAAACATTTGCCTATACCCTTTTCATGTCTGAAGAGGTAACAGACGAAGTTATATGGTATGCTGAGTTGGGTTTACTTTCTTTAGTTGGTGAAAGTGAAGCCCATGTTCTTAGATTAAATAAATAGGAAAAGGTGATGAACTCCTTCAAAGGAATGATTCTTCTTCTCCCATTCTTAAAATAAGAAAATTGTAGGCATAGTAGATAGCATTACCTACCCATATTTGTATGTGTTATCTTATCCTTCTTCTTCTTCTTCCATACTTGGCCCTTTGTGTACCTCACCGGTCATTCACCACCTTTTATTATTTTCTTTCTCTTCTTTTGCTTTATGTTCCCTTTTTCTGCTCTACTATTCATCAACAATGAGTGTAGATATGTCTTGATTTTTTCTTGAGGCTCAGAGAAATTCAAGAAGGCTACAAGAATGCCTTGTTTGTCTGCCCAGAATCTTGTTGGGTAGTAAAAGCAGAGAAACTTGTAATGTTGTTTTTCTTATTCAGTTGACGATAGTTCAGTTCTGTGTTGTGGTTATTCTTGCACTAGTTGCATGCTGCTGCTGCTGCTGAGGAACTGTTTCTAATTCTATCATACAACTTATTTTCTAAATATACGTAATTTTCAGATTTTGATTGGATCTTATTCATTTAATGTCTACTATAGTTATAGTTAGTGAAACATTTTTTTGCACGAGAATATTATGGAAAGTTAGATGATAAACTTGTTAACGAATGTATGCGAATGGAGTGTCAAAATAGCAATAAAAGAAGGGAACTAAATATTTTTCTTAATTATATTTTTTAATAGTGGAACATGTTTCTTTTGAAATAGAAGTTTAAGAAGAAAATGATGAATAATAAATGTTTGAAGTGATATTGTAACACGTAATTTGGATCAACTCGACATGTTATGTTACCTTGTTCTTTACAACATATATATTTTCTTCCCACATGTTATTATAATATTTTGATTTCTCAATTAATATGTGTGCGATTTATTAACATTGTAAAAAAGTGAGCCTTGAGTTTTTACGAGAGTTTTTCATGGTAATTGTTTTCTCAATTAAAAAAAAATAAGATAAAATAAAACAGTTTGGACTATAACACATTCTCTGAAATTTTGATTTAGCCAGAAATATAAATTCATTGTCAAAAAATATTTGAAAGTTGTAGGGAAGTATTGTTAAAGCAAACTGCTATAATTGTTCAATATATTGTTTATACAGATTTTTATATTAGTATTATTTTATAAATAAAATGCATTCTGTATATTATCGTATTTCGACTAAATGGATTCACTGATAGTTAATTAAACAATCATAATCCTTAATTTTATACTTGGTTAGCATAAACAAAGTCAAAATAATGACTATTAATATGTTAACGCATTTTTTTTCATTGTTTGAATTACATTTTTTTTCTTCTACCTTTTAAATGTATTTTTAGATATTTCCCTGACGTTTTAAGTGTTATTTTTTCATTATTAATTATACATATTTACGAAATTTCATTAATAAACTTGAATGATATAAATTGGACATGTGCATGAAGGACGAGTTATTCTAATAAATGAATTTTTAATTATTATCTTGTAATATCCTTCGCTCCCTCTCCTCTCTAATATCTATAAGAAATCTCAGACATCAAATTTGAGATAAAAACAAAATAATTTCGTTCTGATGTAATTTCAGTCATAAAATAAATTTACACCTACATCATACAATATATTGATCATCAAATTATTACTACCATTTACAAAAGTTAACATATTATTCAATTCACATAAATTATTAACACATTTCGAAAGATTATGACTAAATTGTTCAAAGTTTCGAAATGGACTAATTACAAAATTTACTGAAAATTAAGGAAAAAAAATATATTTAATCCTAAATATAATGTCAATAATAAGAAGAAAAAAAACTTGACCTAAATTCTTATTAAAATTAAACTCTAAATAAGATAAAATAAAACTTTGTTTCTCATGTATTTTAACTCCATGTGTGTGAATTCTCTACATATGTGCAATTTCTTTATGGGCAATAAACTTATTTTGTTTCTTGGTATGTAATATGTTTATAGTTTGGAGTGAAGGAAGAATAGCTGCAGTGTGAATGTTACTAAAGAAATGGCTGAACTGAAGCAACCACTGTGAAGGATGGTTTTTCTATTGGGCTGCACACACAATATGGGCCTCCATTTTTTTTAATTCTTTTTTTAGGCCCTCTAACACGTTGGGTGATAGGTTACAATTTGCAACTTTCTTTCTCTTTTTAGGAACATCAATAAAGTACAATTTCAACGTTCTAAACCATGTCGTTTTTAGCTTAATTTACTTAGATTAATGAAAGAACTTCAAGCTTTTCATGAAATAAAGGTTGGATTAAGGAATACTAATCAAGGGACTAATTTATGATTAGCCACAGGGATTTAAATTGATAAGAAATGTATTTACAATGGGATTCAAAATTCTCATTTCAATGTTTTGCTCAAATATCAATAAATTTGTGATAATAGTTCTTAATCATGAATTCCCTAAACTGGTATTCTATCTTACTCTGCATTAATTGACACGATTGATGCATTTATCATTGATTGATATGGTTGGTGCATTTGTCATTCATGGTTATCATTAGTTAAGCTTTAAAAGAAAAAGAAAAATGGTTGCAAGAATAAATTACAACAAGATAAGGTGCCATATTATGTTTGTAAATTGCTTATACTTAAGCAAATAACATCTTTTCGGTTCATATCAATAACATTATTTCGAAGGTTGTTCATCTTCTTTGCTGTTCTTATTTCCTCTCAATCCTAATGTTGGTAAAAAAAAACACACA
>Ga0214544_1003922_pt1 | contig 30281 bp, 22 predicted proteins | sample CNSS3metaG_FD_160074 | JGI IMG/M metagenome (GOLD analysis project Ga0214544, IMG submission 160074) | Root nodule microbial communities from cowpea collected in UCLA plant growth center, Los Angeles, California, USA - CNSS3 | ecosystem: Host-associated > Plants > Roots > Nodule | place: USA...
TCATTTGCTAGCCTCAACAAAGAACAATTGTTATCGACTTGCAATGAAACTAGCAATCTTATTTCCAGAAGCGACCACGATGCTTCTGTTCTTGCATTCTCCTGCATCATTTGGAAACACCCAGAGTAAAAATGTTAGCCAAAGAGAACATGATGAATTACTAATGTATCAACTAAAAGCACAAAAAGAACCTTCAGCCACCAACACGAACTCAATCTCAATGATTGAACAACAATTTCATCACAATCCTATGGGGATATACATAAAATACCCAACAAATATAGTTTGACTTCACATCCAACACTTATGAGAATATTTTAAAGCTCGTAACATGTAGTACAAACTATCTCAATGCATCCAAATCCTTAAATAAAATGGTCGAAACTTGGGTTGGGTGGAGGGTTGAACAACAATTATAAATTATAATATCTATGAAAATCACCCCATCTGTTTCCCACTCCCAAAATCCCATTGTGGAATATTACACATTTTTTATTTGCAGTTCATTGAATTTTTTCTTTTCAATGGAAGAAACCTATTTCACCTAGGACTATCCATGATCATTAGACATAAAACGATACTATCTGTGCTCAATGTCTAGTTAAAAATTCTGCACGATCTTGTTACAAAATTCTGCTATGGTTTTTATTTGCTTGGCTCTTGTACACTTTTCATTATGTTGTAACGTCATAATTCCTTCTACATCCAATCACCGAATCTTAAGAATAAGAATGATGATATAGTAAAATTTGATAGAAGTAACATGAAAATATGTTGTGATGATGAAATGCTAATAAAACAAAAATGTCTTGTTAATAAAACAATGCCTCTGCTGGAAGATCACAATGCAACTAATGAACTTACTCTGATCTTGAAGGGCCAAGAGACATAAGAGTATGGAAAATGGCTTCTGAAGTTCCATCAACCACACTAACAACCATTATTGCAAGGTGATAATCATATTTATGGAGAAAGGACAATATTAAAAAAAATCATATTTCTACTCCAAATATAAAAAATAGTTACTGAGATCAAATTCTGCCAACCTTCCCACCAGAATCCTTGTCTTTTGATTCCTTGAATAGTCGTAAACCTTCATTATGCGACCATAAAATCATTCATACCACTTTTACCCAGCTGTAGTACTTATGTGAAATTTTAAAACAACTTTTACAAAACAATGACAACCCAAACAACAGAAGAAACTATTTGGGTGAGTCTGAAAGGATGGTACTACAAAAATAATCAAAAGATCACGCATAAGCTATATCACCAAAACATAGATCACATATAAAAAATTAGATCACTCTACCTAAAGGATTACCATCTCCTCTTAGAATAAGCTACAACATCATCTCCTCCATCGGGCACACCCTTTAAAGTTCAAATTAATAATGTAATCTTTCATTTGAAACAATTCCACCTCAGGCTTAAAACATTTCAGATCACATACCTTTAATGATGCTTCATGGAAAGATTGAATCCGCCTCGCCGCTTCTTCAGGACGGCTTGCTCCTAACTGCACAACACTCGCACTTAGCAATTCAACGACATAATTTCAAACAGAACTCTGCATCCTAAACATAACAGCTACCTCACCTTTAACTGATCATTGTGATTTGAAGTGTTATAGAGACTAAAAATGAAAAAAAAAAAACTGCAATCAGCACAACGAATGAGCATGATGCGTACAGGAAACGAACTTCAACCTGATGCGCATAGGAAATGGAAAGAATAAGAAAACATGTTAAATAAAGAAAAATGTGCATAACCTGGATTTAAGTGGAGTAGCTTTGAACAATCTGGATCCACTATCGCGTCTTTACTCCGCAATACAACAATCTAATGGAAGAGAATGAAAGGTACAAAAACCCAAACAAAATGAACAAAAAAAAAACAGAGAAATTTGGATCTATTACTCGTCTTTACTCTATAATACAACAATCTAGTGGAAGAGAATGAACGGTAAGAAAAAAAAAAAACCAAAACCTTCTTTGATCTACAAAAACGAAGTTGGAAAAAACATAAAAATAATCATCTACACAAAAAAAAACAAACAAAACCGTACTCAAATAAGCCAATGATGAAAAGAAATTGTGAGAACAATCACTGAAATGATGAAAAACAACATTTAAGGTTTAAAATTGAAAAAGGTTTGAGATGGGTACTTGAGAGATGAAATCCTATAATGCAGTATAGTATACACATTTTGTAGGGTTTCAGTGATGATCGAGGAGTAAGAAAAGCGTAGAGTTTCAATGATGAATATGGAGAGTAGGATTGGAAGAAGAAATGAGAAAGAGATAGTAGGGTTTGATATGGCAGAGAGGTGGAAAGTGAGAAAGAGATGTTAGGGTTTGATACGGTAGAAAGATGGAAAGTGAAGAGACTTTTAGAAAAGAAGTGAGATAGGATTTTGTGCTGTGTTTTGGTTTTGAGAGGGAAAAAAAGTGAAGTTGCATATGTGGCAAGTTGAGAAAATGACACGTGTAAGAATTACTTAAAGAGGTAAAAATTATTTGAATTTTGAAATGGAAGATTGTTTGAGAAGATGCCACGTGTAAGAAGTTGCTTTTTGTGATCCTTTCAATTGTATTATAAATAGATTGCAAGATGTGAATATAAATACGCACTTTGGGGACCCAAAAAAGGAATATTCTCTACACTTCTCTAATTCTTTCCCATCACCACTCTCACATACACACCTCCTTTTTTATCATTCTTTCAAAATAAACAAAAAAAAATATTGAAGGAGGTAGAACAAAAAAGAAGAAGGCATTCTCTATACTCTCTCTTTCTCTCTCCTTACCACCCACACAAACGCATCTCATTCTTATCTCTCTTGAAAAAAAACACAAAAATATTATAAAAGGAGGAAAAAAAAAAGGCAGAAGGTACGTCATTATTAGTTTCTTTTTGATTTTTTTTTAATTTTCATTATTTTTTGTAAATTATAAAAAATATTTTTTTCTCATTTCTTTGGTGTTTGTTCGACTGCTCGCATTGCATGATACCCATTTTAGATTTTCGTTCCTTTTTTCTCTAAAAAAAATATATACCAATCTAAGAATAAAAGAGTAGTTTTCTTTGTTTACTCTTTACTATCTATCTGGTTGTTCACGTCGTAGTGACATCCACATCCAATTTTATATAAATTTAAAAGAATATGAAAATTATAAAAGATTAAAAAGATAAAAAAAAATATTTCCAGTGTTTGTCCAGCCGCTCATGTCGTGTGACATTAATAATAAAATAATACTAAAATTGGAATGAAAAAGTTTTCAAAATTATTAAAAAAAAAAAAATCATTTTTCAAATATTTTTCCAAATAGTTTTTCATAAAGAATTACGTAATCCTAATTCTCCATTATGAATATAGATACGTAGGAGCGGGGATTAATCCTTGTCGGGCCCAAAAAACCAAAAAAAAATTATTTCTTTTGTAAATCCTTTTATTGTTACTTTTGGGGAAAATTAAATATTTTGAAGACCACATCTTTTTGCATATTTAATTAAAGGTACCATCTTAGGACAGACGTTGTGGGGTGTTAATCCCTTCCTCACGCGTAACCGACTCCTGGACCCAAAATCTTGTTTTTTGTAGACCTTGTTTTATTTTTTTGGTTTTTCTATAGTTTTCTAGAATAAACTATGGTGGGGACTCCAAATCTCTTTTTTTTAATATTTTATTTTTGGTTCGTCGTCCTGTCGCGATTTCGATTGCGAAAGTAATATGCTAGTGATATGATAAGTAAAAGTTCATATAAATGTAATTAAGGAATTGGATAGATCCACTCAAACTTGTAAATCCTTGGAAGAGGTTATATCTTGAGGTAAATCTGATACATTGGGATTGGGAGTGATATCAGTAGTGTTTTAATTTAATGGCAAGTGGTGGTTATATCAGTTGTAGAAGGCTTATAATTGATTTGGGAATAAATGATACTAAGGATGGCTAAAAGCATGATTTGAATTGAGAAATTCTTGGCTTGATAACTATGTTGGTCGGAGGGTGTTGTAGGCACTATTTGTGAGCACAAATATGGCAAATGAAGTGGTTGAGTCAAAATTATGAGTGAGGGTGTGAGAAAGGAAGCCTGAACCTAAACCAGTTTTCGTATTGTGCAACTACTAATACGGCGCCTGCGGTAGTATGCGAATCGTCAGGCGATAGCGGGAAATTCAGAAGGTAACCTGCACGCATGGCGATTGGCGGTAAAGGACGTCCCACCAGGTAATAGTTGTAGAGGTAGGGAAGACTAAGGCGCTTGACGTCTGACGGTACATGTCCCTCGCCAAGCGGTCTGGAAGCGTATTGCGCCTAGCGCCTCGTGAGCAACGCCAGGCGATTTTTGTGAGACAAATGTGTTTTGCTCTACTTTGGACCTGCGTGATCTACAAGGCTTTGGTATTATCTCAAAGGTTGGCTTGTTGGTGTTCCTTGAGTTGTGGCTCAAAACGTATCCCTTGAGTTGTGGCTCGGAATAGAGGTTAAGCACGTGGCATTCCTTGAGTTGTGGCTCAGAATGACATCTCTTGAGTTTTGGCTCAAGACAGCGGATGAACACGAGGAACTCTTGAGTTGTGGCTCGGGTTGGCGAGTGTTGCCAGTGTGAGTGTGAACGTTGTGGCGAGTACAGATGGTCTAATTAGATTGCCCTCCTTAGTATTAAACTGACGAGTTTGGTAGTCTTGGGATGTTACGAATATTATTCGTATTGGGAACTCCACCCGACGTTACGGAGTGTGGTCCGTTGCATGGTTTCCTGCACGTGCTTTACTAGTTATGGCTGGTAGGTGTGGCAACAAGACATCTGGAGATACTCATCAGAAGACGTAAAACACGGTGAACATGGTGGTGACCATGATTGTATGAAATCAAAGGATGAAACTCCTTTGGTGTGATTTTGATTTAAATATGTTGTATATATGATTATTTTTATTATTAGCTCACCCTATCTGCTTGTGTTTGGCGATAATCGTGCACGCGGTATACAAGAGCAGATGGTGTTACAGGTGGATCTGGTGAGGCATAGAGCCGGAGTGGGGCTAGTTTGGGAAAACGTTTATTAGAGTTTTACTATTTTCTGATTTGGAATAATTTGTAAACTCTTATTACTAGACATTGACTTTTGTAATGGAGTTATAATTATGATTTTAAAGTTTATTATATAATGAATTAAAGTTTTAAATTTTCCGCATTTTTGGGAAATGATATTTCATTAAATGCAGTTTATTTAGTATTTATTCATTTTATTACTTAAATCTGTAATATCCGGCCGAGATGTTACAGAACGCATCCATATGGCTATCCCAGTCTCCTAATAATCATTCCAAACTTCTCCCAAATATTTTTCACCCACTTGTGAATTCAAGCATGTGTGCACTAATGTCATAAAAGAGAAATTCAAGCATATAATCATTTTATCTCAAACATTAGACCTTGGGATTGTTGACATTCTTCACTAAAAAAATAATGAGTTTGATGATTGCAAAGAAAACAATTGACTCTGATGCGTATAAAAAAAAGAGAGGGAGAAGTCAAAGCATAATCAGTTGGTCATCATACATTCATGCATATTTAAGTTTCAATGTAAGCACTAAGGTTTTGACACCTTTTGCTAAACATAATAAGTAGACAAGTAAACAAATTTTCTGTCATGCATTCATGCGTTCATTCATACAGTCATATGTGTCAACATATCATGTTCAAATCATAGAAATCATAAAATTATAAGTAACATGAGCATAATCAAGCATCAAAGTTATTCAATTGAAATATAAAAAGTCAATATTCAAGTTTGCTTCTTTGATGTTTCTCGGATTGATGGTCCTCTTCATTCATATGAATGACCTACATATCCCCAAGCCTAGCTTTGTCTAGCCCTCAAGTCTAGTTTTATCTGGCCACCCCAAGCCTAGCTTTGTCTGGCCCTGAAGCCTAGTTTATCTGGCTCCCAAGCCTAATTTCGCACTAGCCCAAGCCTAGTTTCATCTGGCCACCTCAAGCCCAGTTTAGTCTGGCCCAAGCCCAGTTTCACCTAGCCACCTGAAACCCAATTTAGTTTGGTCCAAGCCCAATTTATCTGGCCACCCCTAAGCCTAACTTTATCTAGCCCTCAAGCCCAATTTTATCTAGCCACCTCAAGCCTAGCTTTGTTTAGACCCCAAGCCCATTTTAGTTTGGCTCAAGCCTAGTTTATCTAGCCCTCTAAGCCTAGTTTATCTGGCTACCTCTAAGCCTATTTTTGCATTGGCCCATAAGCCTAACCTTGTTTACCCATAAGCATTTTGTTCGACCTTTGAGCACAACTTTATACTAGCCCCTTTGAGCCTAGTTCTTCGGGCCAATAAAACACTTTCGTTTGAATCATGTTTGAATCATGTTTTCATGCCCAATATTCAAACTGGGCAGCGTTCGAGTTTCCTATGATCTTTGACAAGTATGATCATTGTGTTTTAAGGTATATCCTCGTTTTTATCTATCAAGGGATTAGTTGATGTGTCAAAAGGAAATGTTGAGCATGTAATATCTTATGTTGACATTGAATAATGGGATTTTGTGCTATCCTTCACGTTTATCTATATGGTAAAGAATGAAGAAACAACATACCAAGAATTTGATGATTATAGGAACAATGGATTGAAATGTTGACATTTAGAAACAAAGAAAATAAAGGAAATTATAAGAAAGTAAGGAAAAGTAAGATTGGATCAAAGGAAATTGTGGAAAATGAATATGAATGCCATGCTTTTATGCATTCATGCAGTCATGCATTCTTGTTTGAGTACAAAAGTCAATTCATCATATAGTGATTTTGCATTGAAATCCTTTTTATGGAAGTAGTCATGCATATCGCTTTGTTTCGGACTAAGGCCAACTTCATTTATATGAGTGGTTATTGATTTCATTTGCTCACTTTGTTCGGATCGAGGCCAACTTCATTCATACGAGTGGTCGTCGAGTTCATTACTTGTTTTGTCCAGATTGAGGTCAGCTTCATTCATATGAGTGGTTATCGAATTCCTTGTTTGCTTTGTTTGGATTGAGGCCAGCTTCATTCATATGAGTGGTCATCGAATCCATTGTTTGCTTTGTTTCGATCAAGACCAACTTCATTCATATGAGTGGTTATTGAATTCCTTGTTTGCTTTATTTGGATTTAGGCCAACTTCATTTATATGAGTGGTTGTCGAATTCACTATTTGCCTTGTTCAGATCGGGACCAACTTCATTCATATGAGTGGTCATCGACTTTGTTGTATGCTTTGTTTGAATTGAGGCAACTTCATTCATATGAGTGGTCGTCAATTTCGTTGTATGATTTGTTTGAATCGAGACCAACTTCATTCACATGAGTGGTTATTGAGTCCTTTGGTTGATTTGATCCCATTTTTTTTTAAAAAGTTGAACGAAATTGATGTCTTTATCTTTACTTATATTTTACTATGATAATATGAGAACCAAAATTTCATATTATCTAGTAAAATCTAAGTAAAGAGGGGCAGTTTCGTCCGGGAAGATAAAAGATATTTTAAAAAAATTAACAAATAGTAAGTGGTAAATAGTAATGAAAAGGGGGTAAAAATAAGTAAATAAAGAGTAAAAAAAGGATATAAAAAATAAAAAATAAAAATTGAAAGAAAAATGAATTGGTTGATTTAAATAAATTAATTAAAATAGTGGAAGCTTTTCTTTTCATCATACCTATTTTTTTATTTTCTTACCACTTATAACTTTCTTTTGAAAAGTCCAATTCTTATTTCTAACCAAACCCTCACAACACGCTCACGCACACAACACTCATATGACCCACCTCTCTCACACACCTCATTTCACATCACGTTCACACACACACACACACATACACACACCAGTAACACACCTCACTAACACTGCACTCACCATGCACCACACACAACACCTCTCTCTCTCTCTCTCACACACACACACACACACCTCATTGCACTCACACCTCACGTGCACCACACACAACACCTCACATAAGCCTCATACACCTTTTTTCCTCTCTTCACTGCATCATGCACGCACATCACCGCACATCACACTCACTCTCACACACCCATCACCAATCCTCCCACACACCAATTGTAAATGAAATTGAGGGCCTTCTCAACTCTTTCACACTTCACACCACTATTGCTTATGCCAAGCTTGGATTTTCGACAACGAGAACAAGAAGCACTGTGAGTCGTGAAGGTTTTGAGCCGAGTGGCCCATCTCCTATTCTCCCTTCTTCTCTATTTCAATTATTATTTGGATTCATCTATTGAAGTTGATTGGAATCCAAATTGATCGTATCTTGAGTGTTGATGTTTAATTATGGATCCAATTATACGATTCATGTTTGTTTCGTTGATGATTGTCATTTCGGATAGTCTTATTTGAATCTTATTTTATATTGAGATTTTGATTTTGATTAGAGTTGGATTGTTGGCAAGGAGGATAATTTGTTACTCTAATTTTGTTTGAATTTGCTTTGTTGAGTTTATGTGTGAATTGTGATAATGGAATAGATTGATTTGAAACCCAATGACAAGTGTTTTATTATTATGGTTGAAGACAAGGCATCCAAATTGAAACAAGAAATCACAGGTGCGAGTGTTTGGTTTTCCCGGAATATGGACTTCTTGGTGTTTAAAGCCTTGATTACTTAATTGGGAAATATGATTTGTAAAGTATTGATAGTTTTTTTATTTGCATTTAAAACCATAACTTGATTTTGTCTCCAGCCCATTTCGTTTGGTAGGATTACTGTGCTACTTTGAAGTAATGAAATATACTATGGTGTATTTTATATTCTTGCAAGTGTTAGTTTATTCATTTGATAAATTGAAATGGGATGCATGGACTTTTAATACACTTTTGATTATGATGATGATTAAAGATAACTATGTAACCCTGATTTCTCATTTATATGAGAATACGTAGAAGTAAGGTTAAACACCTTGTCAGACCCAAATATAAAATTTAAAAAATGTTTCTTCATTCATATTAGTATGTTTTGCTTGTTTTTTGGGGGAAAACAAATATATTAAAATTACATTAGTTTTGCACATTTAAGAAAGGGAACCGTCTTAGGACAGATGTGTGGGGTGCTAATACCTTCCCCACGCGTAACCAACTCCTGGAGCTGATATGGTTTCGAAGACCATTTTTTAGGTTTTCCATAGTTTCCCAAAACTATGGTGGCGACTCCCCTCTGTAAAATTTATATTAAAAAAAATGTTTTTAAGTTTGTCGTCCCGTCGCGATTTTTTCTGAGGTTGACAAATGATGTTGCAAGTGAAGCCTGTAATGCTTAAAGTCGGAGAGGGTCTAGTAGGGAAACTTCTTTATGAACTGTTTTGGTTTACTCTTTTGTAAACATGGTGTTATTATCAGTTTGAAATTATGTAAACTTGGAGTTAAATTTACAGTTTTGATACTATAAGCATTTAATAAAGTTTAAATTTTAACGCGTTATGGGAAAGAGCTTTGAATATTAATTGTGGATTTAATATTACTTTCATTTTATTTTTTAAAATTAGTAATATCAGACCAAGATGTTACATCCTTTGGCAAATCCCCCGAATATGGTGTTGATGATCCCTCTTAGGGGCGATCTTTTGTCTTGGCGGTCTAGCTGCCTATCATCCTACCATGGTGGCCTTTTTGTTCTTTGGTCATGCCGTCTATTGTCCTTTCTTTGTAGAGCATCTTCCAAGATATGTGATCTGGGAGCGTTGAGGGGTGCGTAGTTTGTGTATTAGACAGGCTTACACTCCTACGATCATGCATTACCTTTAGGGGCTCATGTCTTCTCGATTGGGACGATATCGATTTTGGCATGAGCTTTGTACTTCCTCATATCCTCTACCCGCATGAACTTTGTGGCTCGATGTGTCAACTCATTCATACTGGCGGGTGGGTTCATGCATACTTCATCAACGAAGGGCCCTACCTGCAAGCCATTAATCATATAATGCAATATGCTTTCAGAGTTTAGATTCTTTACTATAAGAACGACTGTTCTGAATCTGTTGATGTAGGCTTTTAGAGATTCTCCTTATTCTTGTCTTATGTTGAGCACGAAGAGCAAGGTAATGTGATGTCAGCGACTTGTATCGAAGTACGTGGCAAAAGATGAAGTTAGCGCATTAAAGTAGTCTATGGAGAAAGGTGGTAGGTTAGCAAACCTATCTAGGGTTTGTCCTCGCAGAGTGGAAGAAAATGCCTTGCATAAGACGACATCATTTGTTGAGTAGAGGCTGATCTGGGTGGTATATACGGATATATACTCGTCAAGGTCAGTGGTGCCACTATAACACACTATGGGTGCCTTCCATTGCTTAGGAAGGGGAATTTTAGTCATTTCGTCAACAAAAGGGGGTCAACGGTTGCTTCTGGTGGTTGAGGAGTTATTGGTTGCCCTTTTAGTCCTTGGGGTTAGATTGTATTCACTCTCTTCTTTTGTATCGTGAGCGACCAATCCCTTGGACAAGGTTCTTTGCCCTATATGCATAGTGTCCTCTACTCCTTTCCCTTTGACTTGATTGCAAGCCTCAAGCCTTCTTTTCAACCTTACATTCTCTTCCTTCAGAGCTTCCATCTCCTCAACATTGCGTTTCCTATATAGTTTAAAAAATCCTGTTGCATCTTCATTTGGGCTTCCAATATAGTGGCTAGGTTAGTAGAGGGTCTGACTCCTCTTGCTTCCACAACTTTTCTTCTGGTGGACACCATCTCTCAAGTCTTCAAACTTTCAAACTGTTATAGCTTCCTTTTATAGAATATATGTCGATCCCACGATGGGTACCAATTGTTCCTACGAGGTCGAAGTATACCTTGTAAAGTCTCCTAAACAATTGCAATGGTCCATGGACTCGACTTCAAAGGGAACTCGTCTTCTAGTCACGAACGAAAAAAGGGGTATGCTAAAGTCAGGTCAAGGTATTAGGGAATCAATGTTAGAGAAAACATAATCATATACTTTGTAAATGTGCCTTTTATACTAGGTTTCATGGCCTTACCTGGTTAGGCTTTGGGTTGATTAACCTAATCACTTGCTAATCAAAATGAATTAATTAAACTTAGATTTATCTTCTTTGATTGGTGATTATGTTGACTTCGCGTGTTGGTATAGTTCGAGCACATGTCATCCTACAGAACCGACATGTACTCAATTGGGTCGTGTACGTTAAGGGGTACTCTAACCATGTAGTCCCATTATGTACTCAAGGGACATCCTGTCTATGTACAACACACATTGCATTATATTTTTCCATTAGTCTATATCTATATATTTATAACTATATATAAAGAAGATACACCTCTCTAGTGTTATCTTTTTTCCAATTTTATCTTCTTAATTACTATTTAAATTTAAATAACTTTTCATATTAAAAAGATTAATTTTCAGTTTTATTATTTTACTAACAACTATTTTAAATTCAAATAATTATTTATTATAAAATAATTATTTATTCTTTTATTATTTCAGTAACTACTTTTTAAAATTTAAATAATTAATCATAATATTATTTATACAATATTACTTATAATATTTTTTATTTCAATAATTAAAATTTATTTTATTTATAGTATAACTTTACATACTTTTTGTTTCTCCAATTTTATTTTCTTAATTATAATTTTAAAATTTAAATAATTTATACATTTTCAAAAACTGCGTGAATTTATTTTTACTTTGACATTTTATTATGCAAATTATATACTAAAGTTTATTTAACTAAATATATAAAGTCAAAATTAATACATATATGTTATATTTAACCAACCAAAATAAGATAGATAATAATTAAAAATATCGACCTAAAGACTCAATAACCAATGTGTTTTGCTAATATATTTAAAAAATAGTCATTTAATTAAAAATAAATTATTTAACTACTAAATACTTTAAAATTAATTCTATTTTGGTAGGTATATTTGGAAAAGCTAAATATGAAGGTAAAAAACATATTTTTTACTTGATCCCCTGATATCTAGTTTCCTGATATCTTTCAGCTTAGGTTTTAGTCAAGCCACAAGTCGGTTAATTTTCGAGAATCATCTATCTTCTTGTCCGTTCGCATGGTTTTTCCCACCGCCATTTCCGAAGCAACAAAAGAATAAAGGTCGCTCCCTCCTTTTTCGTGAACGGTTCTTATTTTTTGAACAAGCATAGGATATGGGTCGTTTATCAGAGTCGAAGTTGGTTCAAGAGCTGGTTCTGTACGCCGCTAGCGCAGCACTGAGTTGTTTGGTCTTGTTTGTTGGCCTCCGACAACTCGACCCTAATCGTGAGGCTTCAAAGAAGGCCCTTCACCACAAAAAGGAGATAGCCAAACGCCTTGGTCGTCCTCTTGTTAACACAAACCCTTACGAGGTCCACAACCTTAACTATTGTTTTTTCTCTTCTGTACTCTTATCTTAATTTTTAAATATTTTACATATTTATCACAAACAAGAGTAGCATTACTGTCTGGATAAATTTCTTTGTATCTACGTAGCGGTTCATAACATAAATTTACCTTAATTTGTAAAAACTCTATTGTATTAGCTTCTCCGAACGAAAGCCGGTTTCTTTTAATGAATAAACTAATTGCAGAATTTTATTTTGTTTTTACTTTATGTTTTTTTATCTATTAAATGTGTGCATAGAAACTTGTCCAAGCAAGGACATCGAATTAGTTGCTTAATTGTTGTCTATAATGATGGGTGAAGACATATGTTTGTGAGAAAGCATGGGCTGGGTTGTGTCACAATTATGCAACACATTAAATGCTTATCATGTGCCTTCTGAATATATTGTTGAAGCTTGATGTATGATCCTTTACATGCTGCACTGGGTTTGGTGTGATATTTGAATCTGTTTTTCGGCTATTTGCATGTCCATCATTGGACTAAGAAGGTGTTTAAGGCATAGATATATTAGGGGTTGTGAAGAATCCAGTCAGCTGTATTGTACATATTTGAATTATTTGGTAATGGTTTTAGTCTCTGAGTATATGCAATTTTGCTGCATCTGTCAAAAGGGTTTCTTATATTTATTATAGAAGCCAATGTTATTTTTTCATTTGTTGCGCAGATTAGTAATGCGATCTTTATTTCACTTTCCTGATTCCTTTTCTGTACTATGTTGGTTTCTGGAACAATTTCAAATGGAATGCCTAGTTGTGCAGAGTTTTATTGAATGGCAGGGAATGGGTGGGAAAGGTCTGTTTACGTTAGTTTTCCATATGGATTTCTAGCTTCATGTATCTCTATTCTAAACTACTCTAAATCAGGTTTCTGGAACTGGGGTTAGACGATTGTTGACCAATTTGTGTCTGAAAGATGAAATAAGTTTGAAATCATAATCATATTGAAATAAATAAATTACTTGAAACTTGTTTCTGGCATACTCTGTATGGGGATATATTGCCTTATTTTATTTCAAAAGATTTATTTTCTAATTTTATCTTAAATGGAGGGAATATGTTATTTCTAAGTTTAAGCATTTTATCTTGTACAGGATGTCATAGCATGCGATGTTATCAATCCTGACCACATTAATGTGGAGTTTAACTCTATCGGAGGACTGAAAACGACAAAACAAGCTCTATATGAACTTGTAATTCTGCCTCTAAGAAGACCTGACTTGTTTTCTCATGGTAAACTTCTTGGGCCACAAAAGGGTGTCCTTCTGTATGGACCACCTGGCACGGGGAAGACCATGCTTGCCAAAGCTATTGCTAAGGAGTCTGGAGCAGTTTTCATCAATGTTAGGATATCAAACCTGATGAGCAAGTGGTTTGGAGATGCCCAGAAACTTGGTATGCACACATTATGTTTATTACCTTCTATTTAATTCACAATGATTTTCTTTTGCATCTAAATAAAATCTGGTCATGCTAGCTATTGAATTTTCTGGAAATGATTTCTTTTATAGTTTGCTTAATATGAGATTAAACATATTTGGGCCTATGCCTAATGTGATCACAATTGATCAGAATTTTTTTAAAGTTGTTTCTTTGCTTGAAAAATATGTGGTAGCTATGGGTTGATTTATTTTTTAAATGGTCCTTGATTTCTCTTCACATAATGACCGTTTGCAAGTGTTTTTTCAATTGTTGCATGGTAATGAGATGTGGGTCAATAGTAAGGAGAGTAAATTTGGAGTAAAAAAGTTGGAATATCTTGGGCATATCATTTCAGCTGGGGGCGTTTTAGATGATCAAAGGTTGCAACAATGAAGAGTTGGCCTGTTCCTAAGGATATCAGAGGCTGAACGGGATTCTTAGGGTTGACAGGTTACTATGCTATGTACACAATCACGGGGTGATTGCTAAACCGTGCCCACAGATATTGGAAAAGAACAATTTCAAATGGTCCAAGGAAGCAGAACATGCTTTTGAGCAATTGAAAGAGGAAATGGAGAATCTGCCCACATTGGCTATACTGAATTTTGAGCTGCCATTTGTGATAGATACTGATGCTTCTGAATATGAAATTGGGGCAGTTTTATGCTACAAGACCATTGGCTTTCATTAATCATGCTTGCTCGGACAAAAATAAGGTAAAACCCAGTGCATGAATGCGAGCTCATTACGATGGTGTTTACTGGCAAAACTGGTGCCAATATTTGTTAGGCCTACATTTTAATATTAGAACAGATTGGAGGAGTTGGAATTTTATTGGTGCAAAAGGGTATCAGTTGGAGAGCAGGTTAAATGGGTGACTATGTTGTTGGATTACTCCAACCATTGCCCATTACAAATCATGTGTGGGAACATATTTCCATGGACTTTATTGGGGGACTTCCCAAGGCTAAGGGAGCTGACACCATCATGGTCATTGTGGATAGCCTAAGTAAGTATGCTCATTTCATTCCTTTGTTCCATCCATACTTGGCTAAGGAGGTAGCTAATGTCTTTGTGAAGGAAATTGTTAGGTTGTGTGGTTTCCCTAATTCCATTGTTTTGGATAGGAATAGGATTTTCCATAATGCATTTTGGCAGGAGCTATTTCGTTGGCAGTCATCAAACTAAAATTTAGCGCTGCATTCCATCTCCAAACTAAACCAAATGGAGGTGACCGACCACACCATTGAAGCCTACTTAAGGTGCTTTGTTAATGGCCATCCTAATTAATGGGCAAAGTGGTTGGCATGGGTTGAGTTTTGGTTCAATTCCACACATTCAATGCTTCTATAAAGTTGATTCCTTTTAAGGCACTCTATGATTGTGATTCCCCTAATATTGTTCCTTACCATGGAAAAAACATTGTAGTAGATGATGTTGACCAATTATTACTCGTAAGGGATAATGTTTTAGAGAAAATAACACAAAATTTGCTTAAAGCCCAAATGCAGATGAAGAAAAGTAATAAGCTGTTCACAGCAGGAGGGAGGTATAATTTCAGGTTGGAGACATGGTTTACTTAAAGGCCCAACCCTATATATTAGGATTATTTGGCAAGATGTGTGAATGAAAATCTTTGTCCCAGGTTCTATGGGCCGTTCAAGGTCTTGGAAAAGATTGGTGTTGTTGCTTATATTTCTTGAAAAACTAGGAAGTTGTTAAATGGAAACGGGCAGGTACTTATGCAGTGGGTTGGGTTACCCAAGGAGGACATCACATTGGTGCTGCTCGATGGTGGAGGGATTATTGATGGGCCTCAACAAAGTGGACCTCCATTGAAACAATACTACCGGAGAAGAGCAGGGCCTCAACAAAGTGGACCTCCACTGAAACAATACTACCGGAGAAGAGCAGATAGGGGTAAAATGGAAAGTAAGGAGGAAACAGTGTTTACGCATTATTATAGCAAACTGCATACATGGCAAATAGAGGAGAGAGAGATGCTGAAATCAGCTCAGGGGAGGGATATATGGAAGTGGAGGGTGAGGAGGGAGGATAGGATTCATTTGGTATATTTTGGGTGTGGCTGTTGCCACAAGGCAGGTTCTTATTTTTCTGGCTTTGATCTTATTGTTGGCATTTTGTGCTTGTGCTGAGAGTTGTAACCAAGAGTGAATCCCTAAAAGAACTCCACAATATCTTTCCCCTGGACGAAAAAGAATTCCACAATATCTTTCCCCATACTTCCTTTCTCTCTCTCCTGCTTCTCTCACTCCTTAACTTATTCTGTTACACCCTTTGCACACCCTTGTTTCTCCTCTCCTACATTCTCCAAATCTTAGGCCTGCTTTAAAGTCATAGCCCACGTTTCCAGTCCTTACAAATTAAGGCAATTTGACATTGAGTATTGTCGTTTCAATTTCGTCCCCTTATTTCAGGCTGGTGGAGTATTGTAGTTATTCTCTTTGTTAGGTTAGAACATAGAATCCTCCCTTTTGTTTTAAGGGTTTTCCGTAATCATAATTGTTATTATACCTTTTATGTGCTATTTTTTACATGCATTCATATAGTTTTCAGTTCGGATTGTACCTTATGTGTTATGATCTCATCCTTTTCAATTGTATATCTTATCTGTTTAGTATCTGAGTTTGTCCACTTTGGTGGATGTTTTATTTCTTTTGCATATAATTAAAAGACTTGTTTAAGTTTTAAGTACTTTCTTAGTTTGTATATTTTCAACTCAGTCCTAAAAATATTTTTCAACCAAGTCTCTATAGAGCGCTTAAAATACTTTTTACTTTTAAATACCCTACCATTTGATTTTTGCCGTTAATGGGTTGGTGTGACCGTTATTTCCATCTTCCCGTCTCCAATCCACTTATTAACTCGCTTCTTCCCTCTTCGATCTCTTCCAACTCCCTGAAGGAGTGAGTTGATCATGAGTTGGAGATTGAGAGAGAAGAAGCGAATTTATCAGTGAGATAGATCTGGAATGCAGAGGCAGCAAAATCAAACGCAGGGTACTTAGCAGAGAAAACACTTAATAGAATGATTTTCTTAATAAAAACAACTAAAAATACCCGAAGTTTTGAGATACTTAAAATTTAATTAGGTCTAAAACAACAGAGTCAATATGAGCCACAATCTGAATTATTGAAGTCTTTTATTTGGATTACTGTTGGTGAACTGCTCTTTTTTTTTGCAGTGAGTGCCATATTTAGCCTAGCTCATAAGCTCCAGCCTGCCATCATATTCATTGATGAAGTTGACAGCTTTTTGGGCCAGCGTCGTCAAACAGATCACGAGGCTTTGTTAAACATGAAAACTGAATTCATGGCTCTGTGGGATGGTTTTACTACTGATCGTAAGTTTTAAACGTATTATATTCTCCTCTTCCAAGGCTGATGCAGATCCTGTGAATTGATGCTGCTCTATTTAGCATTATTTTTTGTACCTGTCAAAGATTTTTAATTATGATAACTTTTAATTTATTGTGTAGAGAATGCTCAAGTTATGGTCCTTGCTGCTACTAATCGTCCTTCAGAACTTGATGAAGCAATACTTCGACGACTTCCTCAAGCATTTGAAATTGGTATTCCGGACCAAAAGGAGAGGGCTGAGATATTGAATGTTATCTTGAAGGGTGAGAGGATTGAAGAAAACATAGACTTTGACCATATAGCTTTCTTATGTGAAGGTTACACCGGTTCGGATCTATTTGACCTGTGCAAGAAAGCTGCATATTTTCCAATTAGAGAACTTCTGGATGAAGAGAAGAAAGGGAGAAGTGTTTCTGTGAGTGATTCATCATTCTCTTTTACCACAACATTTTCATTTTTGTTGAGTAAAGTCTATTTTTAAAACTATTCTATGAACCTGATCATGGAGTTATATTTGCATGGATTGGCTAACGTGTCTGGTCAATGAAAGCAATTTCTGACCCGCGTAAAGATCAATTGGTGTCCAATATGACAGTTTTGTGCTTGTATGCATGAAGCCTTTTTATAGAGTTTCTAGTTTTGAAGAAATATATTGAAGTAGAAGCAACTAATTTCTCTTCATTACACTGGGCCAATTCTTAATCTTTTGAACAGCAATTAAGTATGGATGGAAGTGGCAGTAGAAGCAAGGAATTGTTATCTTTAAAATTAAACTGTACAGTTGTATTGATGATTGCTTCTGATAAGGTCTATTTTCATGGTTCAGGCTCCTAGACCATTGTCCCAGGTAGACTTGGAGAAGGCCCTGGCAACATCACGAAAGACTACTGTTGCTGCATTTGAATACAATGGATTAAGTGCAGATACTCTAAGATGGGCAAGGCAAAGGGAACCTGGTGGTGATTATCAGGTTCAAGCTGCCATTAATGAACTCTCTAAGTTTGTGGTATCTCACATGACTAGTCGCCAGCCAGATGCGACAGATCTTTAAGATGCTCTTAATCTCTTTTATACTCATTCTAGAACATACGTTCCTTAGCATCATATGTTGAGGCAATGAGCTATTGCATTTTGTGTCTTTTTGATGCAATAATCCTTTGTGAATCGCCATTTAATATTCATTTTTTTTTTCTGATTTCAAATTGGATGCAAGTATGTCTATATATAGATATATATAGAAAAGTCTATTAAAGTAGGACTATTTGTTTCATTATTCATGTATACCACAATTGAAGAATATATTTTTAAAATTATATTAAATTATGAATAATTTGACTATTGTTTACTTGTGATAAAATTATAATTTACAATTTTTTTATGGAAAGTTGTGGATAAGGAAAATTATATAAGTTAAGCCCATAAACACACATGGGTGTGCATAATTTAATATATATTATTGGTCGAGAGTTAGTTTTCTAAATTGAAGAACAAATAAAATTGAATAATCTGATTTAAAGTCACAAATAATTTAAGTCAAAATCTAAACGGGCTAGTCTTCAAAATATCTTTGTCTTTATTTTTAAGTGTTTTAGCAAAAAGTATTGAGATTGATTAGTTAGAAGCATTCGGTGTTTTTTTATTTTAATTTTATAATCTTTTTGTCTCCCTCTTTTGAAAAATACTTTATTATGACTTTTATTCTTCGTTCTTCCATCTTTTCAAAGTCACTCATTTTTATTAGTTATAAATTTTATGTGAAACTATTAACATTAATTCCAATAAATGTGATTGATCTATTTTCTACTAGTTGGACAAATTGGTTATTCGGTCTATTATTATACACCCTTTCAAGTCTTCGCTTTAAAAAGTATGGGATTTGATATTGTTTTGAATCAAAATTAATTGTTGAGTCAATCAACATCAAACTTATTAATCTCTGGGTCTAACACAATAGTCCTTTTTTAGAATTTTGGAGACCAAAGCGTTTGAATTTAAATAAATACTTCACTTTTTATAATTCAGTATTTATTTGTTTCTTGCTTAAAAGTGATTTTGAACAACTAGTCTCAACTTTAGAATTTTGGAGACCAAAGCGTTTGAATTTAAATAAATACTTCACTTTTTATAATTCGGTATTTATTTGTTTCTTGCTTAAAAGTGATTTTGAATAACTGAAATGTATATTTAATCGCGACTTTCTAGGAGATACATTTGTATAATTTAAATCTTATATGTTTTTCGAATCGCATATTGGACAACTGTACTCAAAGTTTCCTAAAATCACTTCGGTGGATTATTGGGAGACATTAGATTCAATTAGATTCAATCATTTTTTTCGATTTTTGGAAGACTTTAAGTTTAACTATTTTGATTTAATTTTGGGAGACTTTAACTTCAATCATTTTGCTCGGATTTTTTTTGGACACTTTAAGTTCAATCATTTTGACTAAATTTTGAAAGATTTTAAGATCAATGATTTTGTTCATAATTTTTGGAGATTTTAAGGTCAACCATTTTAATAGGATTTTTGGGAGAGTTTTAGCTCAAACATTATATTAGATTTTTGGGAACTTCAACAACCATTTTGATCGGATTTTTATAGACTTTAGGCTTAACCATTTAATCGAATTTTGGGAAAATTTATATTTAACCATTTATTTGGACTTTGAAAGACTTTAAGCATAACTGTTCGCCTAGATTTTGGAAGACTTTAAGCTCAATCATTTGATCAAATTTTTTAGGGGACTTTATGCTCAATCATTTGCCTAGATTTTGGAAGACTTTAAGCTCAACCATTTGTCTAAATTTTGGAAGAATTAAGCTTAACTATTCCCTTAGATTTTAGGAGACTTTAAGCTTAACCATTTGATCGGATTTTGGGAGACCTTAAACTAAACCATTCGCCTGGATTTTAGGAGACTTTAAGCTCAAACATTTGCCTTGATTTTGGGAGGCTTTAAGCTCAATCACTTGATTGAATTTTGTAAGACTTTAAGCTCAACCATTCCATTGGATTTTGGGAGACTTTCAGCTGAAGCATTCACCTAGATTGTGGGAGACTTTAAGCTCAACCATTCGCATGGATTTTGGGAAGTTCAAATATTTGTTTGGATTTTAGGAGACTTTAAGATCAACCATTTGCCTTGATTTTGGGAGACCTTAAGTTTAACCATTTTGATCGGAATTTTGGTAGACTTTAACCTCAACCGTTTAATCGAATTTTGGGAGACTTTAAGCTCAACCATTTGATTGAATTTTGGGAGACTTTATAACCATTTGCCTGAATTTTGGAAGACTTCAAGTTCAACCATTCGCCTGGATTTTAGGAGACTTTAAGCTCAACCATTTGATTAAATTTTGGGAGACCTTAAGCTCAACCATTTGCTTGGATTTTAGGAGACTTTAAGCTCAACCATACACCTAGATTTTTTGAGACTTTAAGCTCAACCATTTTTGATTGAATTTTGGGAGAATTTAAGCTCAACCATTTTTTTTTGGGAGATTGGTTGCTTAACCGAATTGGTTGGGAGTCTGGTTGCTCAACCAATAGGTAGATCGTCATGCGGGAGACTGGTTGCTCGACCAAATTAGTGGGAGTCCGGTTGCTCAACCAATAGGTAGATCGTCATTTGGGAGACTGGTTGCTCGACCAAATTGGTTGAAAGTCTAGTTGCTGTACCAACAGGTAGATCATCATTTGGGAAACTAGAATCAATACTCCTCCACATGTGCATTGCTTTTGATTAATGTTTGAATTTTATCACATGATGGCTATCTGAGTTCATTATTGGAAAAGATGTGATTACTTCACATATATGATAGGTTACAATAAAATCCTATGCCTCTTTCACAATAATTATTAAATGATTGGATATATATATTTAACCAATCTCTATAGGGAGAAATGGGTATAGAATAATAACATGACTTATCTTGTGAAAATTGGATAAGAGTGGATCCATTTCGTCATGATTTACCAGCTGCCCTACAATGGTTTGATCTAGATTACCTAGGTGACATAATGATATGATGCCATATTTATATGAGCTTTCTGCCTCTTCTTCATAACTTTCTTTGTGACAAATGGTGTTATGTTGTTGCAAACCCATCAATGAAACAATGGAATGCGATGTTGAACTTGGCATGTGTTAAGACTCTGACAAGTGTATCAGGTTGCCCAAGTAGTAACCGATAAGACCAAGATACCATTTTCCAAGAGACTCATGTATATTAAATAATTGCATAATTAGTGACTAATTTAAAATAAAGAATGAACCCATATTTTGAGTTTCATATACGAAATTAAATTTTGCATAAATGATTAAAATTGAACTTTGGAAGTTAAAGGCACTTAGTGAATGGAAAAGATTAGAAATGATATGAATTGATATTGCCGAGGTTAGAATTCACCAACTATGCTCTCATGCAACTACAATTTGACATCCTCTACATTAATATGCCAATACCAACCCACAATTTTACTCAAACCCTAATTCCTTAATGGATTGAGCCTAAATTTCCTTATTAAGAGTCAATTCCTTGAACTCTTAATAAGCAAATTTGCTTTATGCACTAGGGTTTAAGACAACCAATGGGTCAAGCCCCATTCCTAGGTACAAGCTCCATTGAGTTTTCTTGTTCCAAATCAAGGTTTAAAAGGATATTTCCACACCCAATGAACCAAAAATCATGCAATGGATGGCTAAATCAATGCAAGCATTAAGTGAAGAAACAAGAAGACTAACATTCAATGAAAGAGACATTTATATATTCAAAGCATTGCAAATAAGAGTGCAGTGGCTACATCTAACCCCAACAAAAATGGGTTTAGCTCTCCATTGTCATGGAGCTCAAGCTTGCAAATGGAAGAAATGGAAGAGAAAGAGATACAAAGAGGATGATGAAGCTGTTCCCACAAACCCTAGCACACCTCCAAGCTCTCCAAAATGAGTTTTCTTGCGTCTCCCACTACCAAAGATGATTTCCCCTCAAGAATCCAGAAGAAATAGGTTTAACTTTGCCATATCAGCACATGTGTCGCTCAGCACCGTCCTCGCACCGCTCAGCATCCAAAAAATGCGAACCAATCAGCGCTCAACGTTGGCTTCTGGCGCCCAAGGCCCAAAAATGCAAGAAGAATAACTCTCAATCTTGAATTCTGGCGTTGAGCATTGGAAAATGCGAGAGGAATGGGGCTCAGCCTTGAATTTTAACGCTTAGCCTTGAAATGCTAAGTTCAAATCTTCAAATTTGGTGTTTTTTCTTCTTTCTTCTCTGGTTGACCACTTTTTTAGCTTGAGACAAAAGCTTCCTATCATTAAATTGGATGCAAAAATGGGGATTAATGGTATAATTAGATCTATGTAACCCATATTGTATTTATTCACAAAAGCATAGTAAAAGTGAGAATTAAGTGGGTAAAAGGCTCAAGAGGAGTTGATTTTGTTAGAAAAAGATAGCCTAGATAATGCTAAAAATCTACATTATTAACTACCCTAAACTTAAAACCTTGCTTGTCCTCAAGCAAAAAGGTAACTTGGCCTAGATGAACAACACAATTGCAATGATCTACCAACTCAAGAGAACATACTTAAATAACCAAAACAAATGTCAATTGTGCTTGCGCTTATTTGAAAGATTGTTTGGCACGTGTTTCATTAGCAAGGCAAGTTAAAGCTATGGTGCTCACAAAACAAAAGCTTCACAAGTGCATGCAAAAGTTTATAAGGGATCAACAATCATGGCAAAATGTTTACTTGATCAATGGAACCACTTCTCACAAGAACAAGTGTTTCACTCAAGCCCACTAGTGTATGGATATAAACAATATTCTCTCCACCATCACAATGTCACAAAATTTAACTTTGCTTTTTGTTCAAAATGGATAAAACTTTCATAAGCATGCTATCATCACAAGGGCTTTTATGGCTTGTATCGTGGCTAGGCTAAGAAGGAAATTTGGTTTTTTAAGATAACAAAAGTACCTTGAGCTAAGAGAGCAACTAATCAAATCATGAAAGTATTTTTCTCCCTTCTCTATTGAACAAATGAAACCAAATCCCAACTTGCTTGCACCAATTTTTACTCTTTGCAGCATTTTTTTTCTTTTTTTTTTAATTGGACCAAAAACTTTACAAATTTTGTCATGCTCCCTTATATCATCAATAACTCCCCCAAACTTGAACCATACTCATGACTAACAATCATTTGCTCTCTCAAGCTCAAAGTAAGGTAGTCATAATCTTCACTATGCTCAGGGTTCAATGAATGACACATTTTGTCTTTAAGGCTCAAAGACTCAAAGGGTTTGCACAAGAAATCTACTTGAAAAAGATTGGCTCAATTATATAACAGGAAAAAGAAAGATGGCCTTGATCATTTGTAGCATGCAAGTAAATGATTAGCAAATGAACTCAAGCAAAATCAATTATGAGTCCACAGTGATAGCATTCACACAAATCAACTCTGGGGCACAACCTCTCACATGGTAGTTTGGGTTCCACAATTGTCTAACATATGCCAAAATCATTGATCACAATTAAAATCAAGTATCATTATATCAAAATTGAGAACAACCACAAGCTCATGCTCACAATCAAATTTAACATCATTTCATAACAAGCACAAAAGATGATCATGAAAAGTACCAAGTCAATGCAAGAGATTAGTTCACCAACCAAGCTACAAAGTTCAACACTATTAAAAGAAAGTTAAAACTGAAATTTAAACTAAAGTAGAGGAAGTCGTGCTCCTCCTCTTCATCACCGGGCTCCTTCTCATCATCAGCTGCAGCAGAGGAAGCCGCTCCGCTCCTCCTCCTCTAGAAGGGTTGACCTGGTCCCTAGGCCATGCTACTCTAGCCTCGACTTCCTCAACAGATAAAAGATGCAGCTCAGGCATGGCTAAAGATACATCTCAGATCATCTCCATGTGTACCACTCCTAGCTCGTGGAGGGCATTTAGCTTGAGAGGGAGCTAGTTGCTGGCTAGGATTGAATGGTGGTGGTGATGGTTTGAATTTAAGAGAGATTTAGGATTGGGGAGGAGTGGCTCGAAATTGGGAGAGTGGAGAGTGAGAGTGAGAAAGGCTGAGGTTGAGCGTTGGGTAATGTTGGGCCAAATCACTGTGCATACAACCCAAATGATTCAAAATTGATGCTCGAGCTAGCGCTGAGCGCTATATCGATAAAAATAGGGTTTTTTGGTTTTCTGGTGTGGCGCTGAGCGCCCAAAACTGGCGATGAGCGCTGAAGCTATAGAGGTGTATTTTTCTCGCTGAGGCTGAGCGCCAAAAATCAAGGTTGAGCGCTGAAGCTGCAGTGGTCATTTTTTTCGCTGAGGCTGAGCGGTACAGGGCAAGGATGAGCGTCAAAGCTACAGTAGTTATTATTTCTATGCTTTTTCTCTCAACCTTTGAACCTAGGAGCTCATCACCTATGCAAACATGCATGCAAACACCTAAAGACCACATTGACAAGATCAAAGGCTTGATGCACAATAACTTAAAATAGAGAAAAACATGTTCAACTTAACTGCCAAATTTCACAAACACACAAAATTTCACAATAAGACTCAAAGCAAAAAAAATGAAATAAAAGAAAGGGTAAAGAACGCTGGGTTGCCTCCCAGGAAGTGCTTGTTTAACGTCATGAGCTTGACGATTAATGCGCTTAAGCTTGGTTGGTGCTTTTGGTGTGCTGTTTCCTATAACATCTTGCCAAGATATTATGGATTTTTAATAAAAATAAAGAAGATAATAAACTCGTTGCATTTAATAATTCCTCATTTCCTAAAAACGCGGGAAATTAAAACTTTATTAATGAAAGCCAATATCCATTATTTATCAAAAATATGGAAAATAGTCTCAAACATCTTATAATAGTTTAAATCAGATATCAAAATCATAAAACACATAAAAACATAAAACTCCCAAGCTATCCCGTCTCCATGGCTAAGCTCCACCAGAACCACCTGCGTCAACATCATCTGCTCACGTATACTGCGTATACGATCATCGCCACACGCAAGTAGATAGGGTGAGCTTAACAGATAAAGCATATATTAACATATAGATATATACATATACAACACATCACTAAAGATAGCACAAACATCCCAAATGACTTCCATCTTTTAAATTTATACCACCTGGCCACAACCAGGTTATTCGTGTTCTACATATTCTAGTGATTACTTCAAGATGACTTGCTGCCATACCTATCGACCACAACCGATAGAGCACGTGCAGGAACCATTTCTACGGATCATACACCGTAATGCCAGGTGGAGTTCCCAAATGCTAACATAGTTCCCAACGTCCGAAGACTACCAAACTCATCAATCAACTACTGAGGAGGACAATATATCTAGACCTATCCGTACTAGCCACAACCAGCACACTCACACCGGCAACACTCGCCAACCCGAGCTACAACTCAAGGGTTCCTCGTGTTCATCTGCCATCCCGAGCCAAAACTCAAGAGATGCTATTCCGAACCACAACTCAAGGAATACCACGTGCTTTCCCCTATCCCGAGCCACAACTCAAGGGATACGTTCCGAGCCATAACTCAAGGAACACCAGCAACCCCATCTTTAAAGCATGACTAAAAGCCTTGTAGATCACGACTAAGGAATCGACAACCCAAAGCTACAACAGCAAAATCGCCTAGTGGGGGACATGTGCCGCTAGCCGTTGCCAACATCCAGACAGTCTGGTGGGTGACGCGTACCGCCTGGCGCTAAGCGCCTCAAAGCACTCCCTGCGTCCAGTTACCGCCTTGCGGGACCCTCATGTCCACCCGGCGCCTCGCGTTAAACTCTTTCCTGGAATAGTTAGTCCCGCTTGGCAGTTCGCACCTCGCCGCCAGGCGCCATACCAGAACAGTCCCTAACTTGAATTTTTTTCCTGCACTTTTCCAAATGCTAACCTTCCATGTAGTCTTGGCACATTTCCAGAAGTCAATTCCCTTAATATTTGTATTATTGCCACCCGCTAACCTCTATATCTCCCAATTCTCATTTTGCCCTCAAGACAATTTACTCAATGTTAGTTGAATCACACACATATCCCTAGTTTGAGTTTTTCCCCATGTATACCACTCATACCCTCAGGTTTAACACTTTTCATTGTGCAGTTTTATACCCTTCCCAACTCTTAACACAATTGGGTTTACCATTATTCAATTATCCCTCTTAACTCATTATTCAACTTCTAGAAATGGTGGTTACATTCTGGATTAATTTGGCACCTAATAGTACTTCCAATGCTCCAACCTCTTCCCTTTGGTTTTTCCATCCAAACTCACTTATTGATACTAGTAAACCAGACATCTGTAATGGGCTAAAGTTCCCATTTCTTCCTATCTCAACTCAATCCTCCATTTAACACATTTCTAATTCACCAATCAACGTTCCCCGACTCCATTTCCTTCCCTCCATGGACCACTAATTTCCCAGAACCAGCTCTGTCTCTTACAACGACAATAAATTAATGCCACTAAGATGGCGCTTGGTGGCAGGTCTCGTGCTGCCAGGCGGTGCATAAGTTTCTGAGCAATTTCCTAGATTTTCTGCACCAGCGATGAGTCTCCTATACTATTTGTATACTCTCCTATTTCCATCTTAGTCGTTTCCCTCCAAGAACATGACTCTAGAGACACCAAGAATCACCTTAGCTAATTTCAACATAAATTGGTTTTAGAAAAATTACCAACTATCACGCTCTATTCTACCAAAACTCCAACATCAAAACCCTAAGACTGCATTTTCACTGTTCTATTGAATTCCACCATCAGTTACACCAAAAATCAATGAAATACATGTTATATCATCCCTTAACCAATACCACTTAGTTTCCCCCGATCAAAACCATTCCAAGATGCACAAAATCACAAAATCGAGCCAACATGGTGATGAATGCATATTTTTGCCCTCATTGAATGTTTAATTATGGGTATTTAATTGAATTTGTGATTGATTTAATTGGGATTTCCTATAATTGAGTTTATTGAGCATGAGATACAAAAACATGTTAAAAATAGCTTTTTAGTTGCATAAATGTTCTTTGGATATTTTGAGGTGTGTTAGTGCAGTTGTAGCTAAGTTGAGTTCATGGAGGTGTTGAAATAAATTTCTTAAAGCTTCATGACTCCTTAAAGATAAATCCAAGAATAAGAAATTATTAAAATCACAAAAATCCAAGCTAAGCATTGCATGAAGACGACAAGAAAAGCTTGAAAAAGTGAAGAAGTTTGGCTAAACCAAGAAGAGAGTAACAAAAAAATTGGACCTTGCGGTTTTCTTTATCTTTATGATAGAAGATAATTTATGAAAAATATATCTTTAGATATTTTATTTGATATTTTGAAATAATTATCTTATTTAATTATATCATAAAATATTAAAAGATAATAACTACCAATTTTTTTTAAATATGACAAGATCTTCTTGAATCTTTTTAGTTCCACAACAAACAAATATATCTTGAAGATATTGGATTATTTAGAAGATAATTTAAGGAGATTGCAAAGGGTTGATTTGGAAAATTAATACAAATACTAATTGGTGATAATTTATCATATATCTTTAATTAATTAATTAATTTAATTATATTAGATATTGATATTATCAACCAATTATATTTGTCAAATAGTTTATATCTCTACAAATATTTTTAAATATTTATCTTTATCTTTATTTTAAAAGATATTTGAGAGATTTTAGCAACAAAAAAGCCCAGTCCAATTCCTATATAAAGAGACCAAGGGAGAAGCATAGAGAACAAGCTCAGGACTTTGGAGTTTTGGAATGGAACCCTTAGGGGGGCCTAATTTCGTTTCCTTTTTCTCTCTCTATTCTTCTTCTATTTTTATTTTGCATTCTATGGAAGGATAAGCTTCAAGGGTTAGTTCCACTTTAATTGGATTCTGAGGTTTGAATAAATTTGTTTGTTCTTTTGATTCTTGTTGAGATTTATTTTCATCTATGTCTTTTGGTTCTTAATTTAGTAAAAGTAATGGTTTTTACATTGTAGCAAGTTAGCACGGTGTTAAATCTACATAACATAACAATCGTATAAGTCCAAGGGTTTTTAAATTTTAATTGAGAAGTTACTTTGATTAATTTTAGAAACTTTCATATGATTGAATGAGTTTTTGCTAATAATTGAGAAGTTACTTTGATTAGAGGTGAAAACTTAGATTAGAATTAATCAAGAAGTTACTTTGGTTAATTAGTTTTTTACTAGATATAAGAGGTAAAAGAATGGACATGATTAGGATTAGTAATATTTAATTGAGAAGTTACTTTGGTTAAAAGTAAGGACGCCAACAAATTAATTGAGAAGTTACATTGATTAATTTGAAGTCTTAAACAAGAAATCAATAACAATAATCTTTAAGAAACCAATGATGAATCCTATTTTGAAAAAGCAGTGGCATCGACCTATTTTTCTTTATTATTGTTTATATCTTATTTTATCTTTTTATCTTTATCTCTCATATTTTTATTATTTTATTTGACTAACTCTTTTGTATAGATATTATAAGAACTAGCTTGTTAAAAATCAATTCCGTGTTCGTTGGGAGACGACTTAGGGTTAACTTAACCCATACTAATTTTTTGGCTACTTTCTTAAAAATACTGAAGTTGTTATAGATAAGTAGTATTAATTTGATCGCTTGACGACAACGTTATCACATGGCTCGCGTCGCCTAGCGGAAATTCATCACCGCTAGGTAGTTCATCAGAGAAACCCAGAAAATGGTTACAAGCTTGCATTGCCTGGCGGTACAGGGCTTCACTGCCAGGCGGTTCCTCTGGGAAACCTAGAAAAATGCACAAAATGGTATATGCCGCCTGGCGGCTATGTATAGCCCGCCAGGCGGTTTCTGGAAAATTTCCAAAACTCAGAAAAAAACACAGAACAGTCGGGGTTCAGGCATAAACATCATATAATTATCATGCAATTCATGCCAAGACATAAAATTAACGTGGAAAACTCCTCTAACCTAGTTTTCCTTCGCTTAAAGCTTTGACAATTGAAAATTTCTCCCTTGATCACCAAAACCCTCCTTGATTCTTCTCAATTCAGTCCACAAAGCTTCCCTCAATCCTCCCCACTCTCTAATTTTCGTGCTCTGTTCTCTCCCCTCAATAACAGCCTTGCAAAACCTTTACCCCAGCCTAAATTTTACCTTTTAATGGTGCCTTAATGATGAAGGATTATCTTATTCCTTTTTAAGATGATTGAATATTAAGAAAGCTAAGTGAAATCCCCATTGGACATTAAGATAACAAGCTATCTAGATGTGAAGGTTCCTTTCACCAAGCTCAAGAGAAGAAGATGATGGATTGATTCAAAACAAAAAGGAAATGGAAAGCACTAAACCATAAAAAACAAAGAACATTTAAAGGAAGAAGAAAACATAAAATGGATAGGAAAAAATGGTAAAAATGTGAGAAGCACGCCACTACAAGGCTAGGCTAGAAGCCATGGCAACCTTGAAGATGAGTGGATGTGTGCCGCCACTTGCTATGCAAGATAAGGCTTAAAAGTATTCACTCCCTAGGGAGGAAACTCTCACAAATGGTTGAGACACAAGAGTGTTTTTACTTCAAAATGTTCAACCCTTTTACATGTCTAGGAGCACCCCTTATATAGAAGAGTTTTGGGGCCTCTAAGCAAATAAAAGATACCTAAGGATGTCTCTACAAAAACCTAACCCTAGCTTCTCAAAAACTAGGTCAAATAAGGTTACAAAAATGAGAGACAAAAGAGCTAACTATGGTTTGTGCAAGGCTAATTTCGTTCTAGCACAAAAGGAGACCAAGAATGTGTCTCATATATCTCTAAAAAGTGGCCATAGTGTGCTAAAAACAAAGGAGACCAAAGGTACATAGGTACACTTGCTTTATGCCTTTTTCTTTATGCTTTATGCCTTTGCTTTACTCTTTCCTCCACATCATTTATGCTCCCCAATCACCATGCGCCACCTAGCATTGCTTTCTTACTCCTAATTAACCTACAAAGCAAATAAACATAGATTAGCA
>Ga0214544_1003923_pt1 | contig 30269 bp, 23 predicted proteins | sample CNSS3metaG_FD_160074 | JGI IMG/M metagenome (GOLD analysis project Ga0214544, IMG submission 160074) | Root nodule microbial communities from cowpea collected in UCLA plant growth center, Los Angeles, California, USA - CNSS3 | ecosystem: Host-associated > Plants > Roots > Nodule | place: USA...
ATCTTTATGATAGAAGATAATTTGGGAAAATATATCTTTAGATATTTTATTTGATATTTTTAAATAATTATCTTATTTAATTATATCATAAAATATTAAAAGATAATAACTACCAAATCTTTTTAAACATGACAAGATCTTGAATCTTTTTAGATCCACAACAAACAAATATATCTTGAAGATATTGGATTATTTAGAAGATAATTTGAGGAGATTGCAAAGGGTTGATTTGGTAAATTAATACAAATATTAATTGGTGATAATTTATCACATATCTTTAAGTAATTAATTTATTTAATTATATTAGATATTGATATTATCAACCAACTATATTTGTCAAATAGTCTATATCTTTCCAAATATTTTTAAATATTTATCTTTATCTTTATTTTAACAACAAAAAAAAGCTCAGTCCAAGTCCTATATAAAGAGATCAAGGGAAAGCAAAAAAGACAAGCTCAAGACTTTAGAGTTTAGGAACCCTTAAGGGGGGCCTAATTTTGTTTCCTTTCTCTCTCTATTCTTCTTCTATTTTTATTTTGCATTCATGGAGTTCTAAACTTCTTGGGTTGATTCCATTGTAATTTCTTAATTGGATTCTGAGTTTAGATCAATTAATTTGTTTGTTCTTTTCATTCTTGTTGAGATTTATTTTCATCTATGTCTTTTGGTTCTTAATTTAGTAAAAGTAATGATTTTTACATTGTAGCAAGTTAGCACGGTGTTAAATCTACCTAACATAACAATCGTATGAGTCCAAGGGTTTTTAAATTTTAATTGAGAAGTTACTTTGATTAATTTTAGAAACTTTCATATGATTGAATGAGTTTTTGCTAATAATTGAGAAGTTACTTTGATTAAAGGTGAAAACTTAGATTAGAATTAATCAAGAAGTTACTTTGGTTAATTAGCTTTTTACTAGATATAAGAGGTAAAAGAATGGAGATGATTAGGATTAGTAATATTTAATTGAGAAGTTACTTTTGTTAAATTTACTAAGACTAATCTACAAAGTTCTTGTTTTTGATCGAGAAGTTACTTTGGTTGAAAGTAAGGACGCCAACAAATTAATTGAGAAGTTACATTGATTAATTTGAAGTCTTAAACAAGAAATCAACAACAATAATCTTTAGGAAACAAATGATGAATCCTATTTTGAAAAAGCAGTGGAATCGACCTATTTTTCTTTACTATAGTTTCTATCTTATTTTATTTTTTTATCGTTATCTCTCATATTTTTATTATTTTATTTGACTAACTCTTTTGTATAGTTTTTATAAGAACTAATTTGCTAACACCTTCCCTACACGTAACCGACTCCTGGATCCAAAATCTAGTTTTTCGCAGACTTGTCTTATTTTTATGCTTTTCCATAGTTTTCTAGAATAACTATGGTGGCGACTCCCAAATCTCTTGTTAAACCCGTTTTCTTTTTTGGTCTGTCGTCCCATCGTGATCCGCAGTGGAGTCGCCATCTGTCGCAATCGAAATCGCGATGAGACGGCAAACCAAAAAGGAAAATGGGTTTTAAAAGAGATTTGGAGTTGCCACCATAGTTATTTCTAGAAAACTATGGAAAACCATGAAAATAAAATAAGTCTGCGAAAAACTAGATTTTGGATACGGGAGTCGATTACGCGTAGGGAAGGTGTTAGCACCCTACAGCGCCCGCCCAAGGACGGTAACTTTAATTAAAAATGCAAAGTCGATGTGGTTTTTAAAATGTTAATTTTCCCCAAAAATAATAAGACAAAAATACTAAAAAGAAACAAAAATATTTTTTTATTTTTTTTTAGGCCCGACAAGGATTGACCTTGATCCTACGTATTCTCATTCAAAATGAGAAATCAGGGTTACGTAGCTCTTTTAAAGAAATTTGAAAACAATTGAGAAAATGATTTAATTTTTTGAAGGTGAACCTGACAAGAACTGGCCTTGCTCTTACGTATCTCACAATGGAGAATCAAGGATCACGTAGTTCTTAAAAAGCTTTTTTGTTTGAAAATGTTGATGTTTTTATATTTTCAAATTTTATATTTTTTTGGTATTTTTGAATTACTTAAAAATATGTGTCACACAACGCGAGCGGTCAGACAGACACTAAAAGGAAAAAAAATCATTTTTGAATTAATTGGGAAAATGTCATGCGACGCAAGCGGCCAGACAGACACAATAAATGAAAGAGAACCTTTTTTTGGGTTTTTTCTATTATTTGGAATTTTTATAATTTTATAAAAAGATGAAATGTAATTAAAAAAAAAGACAAAAGTGGAATATAAAAAAAGGAGGGTGATTGAGTAATGTAGGAGGTGCATGAAGTAAATGAGGTGTGTTTATTAAAGGTGGGGTGCAACAAGTAAAGTATAAAACAAACCCATAACACAAATGAGTAGTGGAGTTAGTATACCTGGTGGTGCAGCAAGTACTAGAGGTGTGTGAAGTGGAACATGGGCTGCACACAAGTCCAAAACAAAAAATGGGGGTATGGTTCTAGCAAATATCAGGAGTGCGCAAAAAAATACACAAACAGTCCAACTCAAATAAATGGAGGTGCAAATATAAACAAAAAGGTGCGCGGAGAAAAAAACGTTCAGACCCAATTTATTTGAAATAAGAAAAAAAAGGGAACCCTAATTTGAACTATAGCCCCTCTTCTCTTCACTTCACCAACAACACCCTTCCTCCCTTCTCTCGAGCCACCAAGATTCCGACAACAAGTGTCGCTGCCGCAAGTCCCACGGCTGGCAAGACACGCCGCCGTCGACACCAGTCCCTACTGGAAGCATCGCCGGCGAGAACCCAACTCCCTGAATTGTCCCCCTTCTCGTTTTTCTCCCGCGCGCGAGGTAGGCCGAATCCCGGAGTCTTGCCGTTGCACACCACGCCGCTCCGACCTCGCGTTTGCCAGCTCAGACCGCCACGGCCTGGACTGCCGCCACGACGCCATTGCCGCTTGCAGAGTTCCCCTTCCTCTTCTTGTGTCGAAGTGGCTCACTTAAACACGAAATCTTGTGGCCGTTGCCACCAAGACCACCATCATTCAAGACTCCGACTCGCTGGCGGCGATGCTACCGACGATTTTTCTTTCCTTTTTGTTTCGATTGAAAGTCTGTGATTGGGGAAGATAAAATGAGAGTTTTTGGTGCTATTTGGGGCTTCTAGTTCTCTTTGATTTTTGTGCAGGTGAAGGATGAAGATGACGGATGAAGATGAAGGTTGAATATGAAGAAGGAAAGGATAATAAGGCTGGAAAGTGGTCTACGTAGTGGCACGGGGCTGATGTTGATGGTGACGATAGAGATTGAGGGTGATGGGGTGGCAGATGAAATTGGTTTGGCTGTTATGTGTGCACATGTGAACAAGAATGGAGGAGAAAGTGTGTTTCAGGTTGGTTTGGTGCTGGTGAGAATTAATGCCATGTTTTCTATGCAAGTAACCTCCATTCTTGTCATTACTTTTTTTTTCATTAATTTAATTGAATTCTTTTCTGCGACACCCTTTTAGGACTTGTTTCAAGTAAAACCAAGAGAAAGACCATGATGACAAAACGCAGTGAAGTTCATGGATGAAATCGCGTCATTAATGAGCAAAGTCCTCATAGCAAGCAAACAAAACAACATCAATTTCACTATTACAATGAATTATGCTTTCTTATGTGGTCCTAGAGCCCACTTCATTTCTCCATAACATTTGCAAAGGCGTTGCCATACCTTGCCTTAGTGGTGAGTTGATTTCATTCAAACTTTAACTGTCCTGAATCAATCAAGGATTCCACTTTACGCTTGAGTCCCCAACAATTTTCGGTTGAATGACCAATAGCCCCTCCATGATAATCACATCTTGCATCTGCGTCATAAGTTTTGGAGTACGGGGGCTTGGCAGGCTTCGTGGGGCAAATAGAGGCCAAACCTCTTTGGAGAAGACTTGGGAGCAATGCTGCATAGGTCATTGGGATAGGAGTGAAACTCACAAGCCTATTGTCTTGATTAACATTTCCCTGTCCAATGGTTCGGTGGGAAGTTGAGTTGGGGTCGGATATCAAATTTTGTCTGGGAAAGGCTCCGGAATGAGGGTAGGTCAAGGGTATTTGAGCAGTGGGACGTGATTGAGATTTTCCATCTCTCCTCTTCCCAGGTTTAGAACTGGACTCGTTCACACTTGCTACCATGGTAGAAGCATGTGCGGTCTTCCCTGTCATCACACCAATTCCAATTCTTTCTCCAATTATGACAAAGCTTGAGGAAACATTACTCACCATACACTCGTAGAAGGGTGATTATAGAGTGCTTATAAACATAGTTGTCATCTCTTTATTAGGCAAAGGTGGCACCACTTGAGCAGCAATCTCTCTCCACCTTGGAGCATACTCTTTGAATGCCTCGAACTCCTTCTTCGCCATATTTTGTAGATGCAACCTATTAGGCATTGTATCATTATTGTATCCATATTGCCTCAAGAACGCATCAGCCAGATCTTTCCATGAACGAATGTGAGTTGGTTCCAAAAGCGTATACCAATTCAGAGCGATGCCAGTTAAGCTTTCCTGGAACAAGTGAATTAGTAGTTTTCATCATGAGCATAGGCAGTCATTTTCCGACAAAACATGGTTATGTGGTTCTTTGGACAAGTGTTCCCTCGATACTTCTCAAACTCTGGCAACTTGAACTTTGGGAGTATCACCATGTCTTGGACTAAGCATAGTCCAACAACATCACTGAATGCAAAATTTCTCTCCCTTTCTATGGCTCTCAACCTCTTCTCAAGCATTTGTAATTTATTCTCTTCGTCCTTAACGTCCCTAGGTGCGACGATAGACTTCACATCATGTTGCTTTGTCTCTACTATGTTCACGATATTTGGATGAGTGGTTTCCCCAAAACATGTGAAAGTAGCAGCTTCAAGCTTATTTTCTTCTTCAACCACATTGTTTTCAACATTTTGAATGCAAACTTTCCTCGAGTCCACTCCAAGGGGTGGAATGTAATTTGAAGGGAGGCTAGATGGAGGAAAATTTTGGTTTTCCTGAACCTTATGTTGTTGTTGTGATGTCGACGTCTCTCCAGGGTTTTGCATGGCATTCAAGGCCTCCAAGATTTGACTCATCTGACTCTTTAATTGTTGGATATCGGTCTTCATCATCTCTTGGGTTTCTCCTTGGTTTTCCATGATTTTGCGATAGGGTCGCATCCTATAGGGTGTCTTGAAAGTTTAGCCTATTTTACTTTTATTTTAGTTGAATTTTATTGAGTGAAATGGATAAAGAAAGAACAAAAAGGAAATGAAAAGAAATAGAAAATATGACATAATGCAACCAATTCTAGTTAGAAATTATAAAGTTGTGAAAACACCATCATAAGCATAATGGACACTAGCACAAAACGGAGTCAACAATGTGATCCATACGATAAAACATCCATAACATTTAAGTGCACAACATTTGAAACACAGGAAGTCATGATTTAACCATCCTGAGCCCTAGCCATCACATTCTTCATTTCTTCCATCAGTTTCTTGGGGACTCTCTAGCATCGCTACTGGAGTTGCCATCTGTCACAACCGGGATCGCGACGGGACGACGAACCAAAAAAGAAAACGGGTTTGAAAAGAGATTTTGGAGTCGCCACCATAGTTATTCTGGAAAACTATGGAAAACCATAAAGATAAGACAAGTCTGCGAAAAACCAGATTTTGGATCTGGGAGTCGGTTACGAGTAGGGAAGGTGTTAGCACCCTATAGCGTCCGCTCGAGGGCGGTACCTTTAATTAAAAATGAAAAATCGATGTAATTTTCAAAATGTTATTTTCCCCCAAAAATAATAAGACAAAAATGCTAAAAAGAAACAAAAATATTTTTTTTATTTTTTGGGCCCGACAAGGATTGACCTTGGTCCTACGTATTCTCATTCAAAATGAGAAATCAAGGTTACGTAGTTCTTTAAGGAAACTATTTGGAGAATGATTTGATTTTTTGGAGGTGAACCTGACAAGGACTGTCCTTGCTCCTACGTATCTCACGGTGGAGAATCAAGGATCACGTAGTTCTTACAAAAGATGTAGCTGTTTGAAAATATTGACATTTTTTGTATTTTTTGAAATTTTATATATTTTGTTTGGCATTTTTGAATTAGTTGAAAATATGTGTTACACGACGTGAACGGTCGGACAAACACCAAAAGGGAAAGAAAACTATTTTTTGGTATTTTTAGAAAATAAGTGTCACACGGTGCAAGCGACCAGAGAGACACAATAAAATGAAAGAGAAGAATTTTTTGATTTTTTTTTCTATATTTGTAATTTTTATAATTTTCAAATATATATATATATATATATATATATATATATATATATATATATAAAAAATAAATAAATAAAGGATGAAATTATTTGAGAAGGATAAAAGTGGAAAATAAAATATGGTGGTACATGAGTAATTAGTGGGAGGTGCATTGGCTAACGACACTAAGAAGACACAAAGAAAGCTAAGCGGACGCCAAAGTCCACAGACTCAAAGAACCAGGCTCTAATACCATAAATGTAACATACCATTTAAATAATTACTTTAATTAAATGACATGTCACACAAATAATATAAGAGACAAGGTCCTGGAGTATAACACTACTCCTTACAATATCCAAGGCACACCATGATGCCAATACAAAACAAAGCACAAGGGTCAATAGTAATCAAAGTTAACACTAAACGGTAAGATAATACACGGGCCATAACCCTAATAGAAAGCCCAATCAAACAAAATCCAGCCCAAGCAGGCTATGCAGCGGAGTCACAATTTTCTTGTGGACCACGAGGAGTTCTTGCCTTTACTCACATCAATAAATTGATGATCATTGCAAAAAGAGAAAACCACACACACAGAACATACAACAAGCAAAAAGGGTAAGCTAGAGTAGAAAATGATTTATCATACCAATACATACACTTTCATAATCCAACATACATATATCAATCAATCATGTTATGACTTGCAAACAATACACTAAGACTTAAGATACGATTCATCCAGATACATATAATTAGTCGGATTCAGCGGATGCTTGCACTTTGGTGGCCTTTACTGCTCTACCGAGCTAATTGTTACATGTGTTTCATCCCCCACGCACAAGGTTAGCCCTTAAAGTGTTTCAGGCCTCCTACTACTCTCACCACTTGAGTCAGTACGCTTTATGTGAGACTAACTAACTCTTTAGAGCGTCAAGATGCAATCCTTACATTGAATCATTACTAAATTATATAAATGAGGCACCACCATGAACTCCCACTAATAGAGGTCATGGAATTACGTCCTGACCAACTGAGGCACCACCATGAGATCTCACCTAGAGATTCATGGAATTACATCCTAACTAATGAGGCACCACCATGAAACTATTGTGGAATTACGTCCTAACCACACACAATTCATGTTTCACCAACCAAGTATGTACTTATCATGCATACCAATCTCATGCCAACTTTTATAACCAACCTTCATTCATATTCCATACCAAAGTCATACCAAACTCATCATATTCAACCCATGAACTATTTTATACATGCAACTTCGCTCAAGACATGCTTTAACACAATAATCCAACTAAACATGTGACATTCATCCAAGAACAAAGAAGTAATAGAACAAAATGCATCCTCGCCCAGCTCTTTGCTCAGGCATAAAGGTCTCGCTAATGAAGAGGGTTCTCTCGCTCAGGCGAGCTTCGTTTGCCTAGGCGAGAGCTCGAAAAGGGGAATAATGGCTTCCTGCGATTTCTCGCTTAAGCGAGCCCTCCTCGCTTAAGCGAGATTGCATCTCACTCAAAACGGAGACTCGTTGCTTAAGCAACAGCTCGAGCAGGAAACTTGGGCGAGCCTTTGTTAGTCTCGCCTAGGCGAGATGTACTCGCTTGGGCGAGAAAACCAATGCTCACCACTGTTCTCTCGTGCAACAGGCCGACAAACACAACCCAAACGGCTCAATAAGACATTTCATAAGCTCATAACAGCATACAACCCATACAATCATGAAATATCATCAAAGCAAGCATAAAACTGAAGATCAAGCAGAACCCTAACTTCCCTTACTTGGAAAATGTTAACAGACCACTTCGACACCTAAGCGAATGAGCACGACAGCTCCTGAAGCAGACTCGTGAACTAGAAAATGGTAGAACAGATTCAATACGGTTTACCAATGTGAACCCTAGCTAGAATCATGACCATAGGGCCAAAAACAAAGGAGGTGCGATTAGAGAATTAACTTATGTGACTTAGAGAACGAGACTGAGCTAGCTTGAAGATGGTAGAGGTCCAAACCCTAGTAGAGCTTCTGTTTGGGAAAAGGGAGAGGAGTGAGTACTGTTTTTGCAAAGTGAGGACAAAATGAGAGGGTTTGGCTGTCTTAGGGGCTTTGGACACTCTGTGGGCCAGTCCTTAGGCCCATTAGATTGGGGCAACCCTTAAACATTAAGGCAGAGAATATAAGTGGGCGTTATACATGATTGTTCATTTGTCCTTGTGCAATGCTTTTCAAAGCATGTTTGCCTCTATGTCAACACATTTTCTATAACACTCAACATATTAGGCGCAAACAAGTTTGGAAATTACTTCTTGCATCCCATCATTTTCTTCCTATATTTCATCATTTTCGGAATTTATTTTCCCGATAAGTACTTTTGGAAAATTTGTTTAGGAAGTCAAACATCCCCTCCTTTAATGGAAAGCATTTTTCGAAAGTTTTTGATAGGGTGGTAGAAGAAATTTGATGAGGTGGAGAAAACAATTGCCAACAAATTTCTCTCCAAAAATTATTTTGTAGTATTGACAACACTAAAATGATTATAAAAAGTTAAAAGATGATTTGTTAGACAGTACCATCTTTAGGATATGTGAGTCAATACATATATACGAAGATTAGACAATCTCACAGTTCAAAGTGTTATGTGAAAACAACATGTATAACGTGTCTACTTCACTTGTTCTTGTCGTTTGATCTTTTTGTAGAGTCCATTTTTACTTTATACTTGTAGTATGTCTAGCGCTCTTATTTTCATCTAACGTTTTGCTTGGCTTTGCTAATGCTTTACACTTATATTCTTTTCACACTTCTCTTGACTTTTTCCAATGTTTCATGCTTATCTTTGTATAATGCTTCAAATATGTTCATATAAGCTTTAAGTGGTCATCTAGCTCTTTCCGTAGTTTCATTTAGTGCTTTGGTAAACTTCATTTATGTTTTTCCTAATACACATTTTAGAATTTTAGAGTTAGACTGTCATCTATTCATGTGACATCTCATATGTGCCTTAACACTACTTACTTATTATTTTGTAATTAAGTTGAAATAACTTCTTCATATTATTAATATGTATTAATTTTTTGTATTGAAAATTTTTAAAGAATACTCAAATTAAGTTATGATACACAATAACATACTATTGATCAATAATTTTATTGAATTTAGTTGTTAAAATATAATTTATGATAATGTCCATGAGTATCTTTCTCATTCTTTTCAAAATTTTATGGTTTTTCATGACATTCTTCATCAAATCTCTTGTGCATACACCTAAATAAAAATGGGGAGGCTGAGCACAAGAATGATCATCTTGTTAAAATAACTCGCACAATGTTAATCCATAGTGAGTATTTTTGGGATGATGCTATTCTTAGTGCATGTTATCTCACTAATCGCATGTCATATTTGGTCTTAGATAATAAAGTTCCTCATTCTATTTTATTTCCTCATGAACCTCTCCACCCTTTACCACTTAAATTTTTTGGATCTACATGTTTTGTTCATAATTTTAGTCCTGGTTTTGATAAATTATCCCCTAGGTCACACAAATGTGTCTTTTCGAGATTCATTAGATCATAGAAAGGATATAAATGCTTCTCTACCCTTAATTATTATTTTATTTCAATGTTTGTCACCTTCAATGAATCTTCCCTTTACAATAAGTCTCTTTCTTCTCCTCATATGTATCCATATGCTATAGTCATCATCTTTATTATTTGTGATCCTCTTATGTCTAGTGCACCTTTGGATTCTTCACCTCTACAAAATGACTAATTTCTAGTCAGGGGCGAACCATTGTATTGACAAGGGGGAGCCACGACTCCCCTAACGTTTTTTTTTTATATATTTTTTAAATATATACATATATACATATCTATTATTTTATTTATATTAATTTAGTTTAAAAGATTTTTTTATAATTTAAAAATCACGTTTTATATAATTTCTTCTACTTTTTATTTGATTTCTCTCTTTTTCGTGCTTCCATCTCTTTCTCTCCTCTTATTTCTATCTTAATTTTCACCATCAATTTCTTATTATTTCTAAAATCAATTGCACCACAGAAAAATTAAGGAGTTAAGGATCATTTAGACCGAACAATTTCTTCTTTTGAGTAAGTTTATTTTTTACCTTTTTTTAAGCAATATGTTTTTCTCTTGTATGTGACTTTTCTACACTCTAGGCATCTCTATCTATTAGAGATCATAAAATCATGTTTTAATTGTTGATCAAACTCTTCTTTGTATAGATAGAACTATTTAAGACTTTGAAGTTGTGAAAGGTAAGAGCAAGATTAGGAATCTACTCTAAGGTAAGGGAAGCTAATCATTTAGAAGTTATTAGTTTTCTTAAAATATTGAGTCTTAGTTTTAAAATTTAATTTGGGGTAGTCATAATTTTATCTTTTTCTAGAGAGTTGACAAATTTATATTAGAAAAATTATGGTAAAGAGTAAAAGAATTAGTTATTTTTTTCAAGAGGAAGGCTAGTGATGAAGATGAAAAAAATGCATCTATGTCATCAATGGTGGAACTTAAACAAAAATTACTATAGCTACAATTGAAAGATCTACTGCTACAACTAAAAGATCTTTTCTGTAATGAAAATAATCAAGAACGGGTCGAGAAATAAGATGAAGAATGAATTTTTAGCAAGCACTATGATAATCTATATTGAAAGAGATATTGAAACAAGCTTCAGTTCTGATTCAATTATTGAAGATTTTAAATCATTGAAAGAGCATAGAGGAGCATTTGACTAAAGGTAAGTTTTGCCTTTTTGAATATATTATTGTTGATGATAAATTTTATGTTACACTTTTATATATATTATTATCATATTTGTTGAATTTTATATGAGTGCTTGTTTTGAATAGAGAAAATAATTTGAGGAAATGAAAACCTTTTTTAATTAGAAAAAATAATTTATATATAATAAATATAATTTCCCCCTTAAAATTTTTGTTCAAGTTTCGCCACTGTTTCTAGTGCCAACTACTCTATCTCTTTCGACTTCGACAACCGAGTCTAAACTTCCAATTGTCTTTCGTAAAGGTATACACTCTACGCATAATCCATCAACTCATTACACTACATTGAGTTACCACAATTTATTTTCAACTTTTTGTACCTTCCTTTCGTCTATTTCTTCTGTGTCAATTCTAAAATTTGTAGGTGATGCCTTAGCCCATCTTGGTTAGCATTAAACCATGCTTGATGAAATAAGTGTTCTTTATAATAGTTAAACTTGAGAGTTCATCCAATTACTATCTGGTAAATTTGTTGTTGGTTGTATGTGGACATTTTCTATCAAAGTTGATCTTGATGGTACTATTGATCATTTTAAATCTTGTCTTATGGCCAAAGGTTACACACAAATTTTTAGTTTACATTATGGTGATACTTTTTCTCTAGTGGAAGAAATAGTTTTGTTCACTTATTTATAGCCATGGATGCTCTCAACAATTTCCTTTTTACCAACTAGAAGTAAAAAAATGTTTTTCTCAATGGGGATTTGCAGGAAAAAAAAATCATATGCAACAACCTCTAGGTTTTGTTACTCAAGGGGAGTCTTATGGATTGATATGTCATCCACGCAAAAATTTATATGGTTTGAAATAGTCTCTTAAGGCTTGACTTGAAACAATTTGGTATGACTCATAGTGAGATAATCATTCAGTCTTTTACCATCACTCAAGTGTTGGGTATATCAATTTAATAATATGTTGATGACATTGTTCTTACATGCAGTGACCACCACGTCATCTCCCAAATGAAACAACATCTTTGTCATTACTTTGCGATCTAAGATATTGGCAAACTAAGATATTTTTTGGGGATTGAGGTAGCATAATCCAACAATGATATTGTTATATCTTAAAGAAAATATGCATAAGATATTTTGGAGGAAACTGAATTGATGAACTCAAAATCTGTTGACACACCTATGGATACCAATACTAATCTCCTACCTAATCAAAGTGAGCCTTTCTCAAATCATGTGGAGTACAAAAGATTGTTTGGAAAATTGAACTATCTTATTAGTATTTGTCCTAACATCTTCTTTGTAGTTAGTGTGGTGAGCAAGTTTCTCAATTCCCTATGTGTAGATCATTGAATTGGAATCATTCGTATATAAAAGTACATTAAAGGATCTTCTGAAAAAAGTTTGTTATATGGTCATAATAAACATACTAAAGTTGTTGATTATTTAGATGCTAATTAGGTAAGATTTTCATGTAATAGAAACTCAATTTTTTGATATTGTGTCTCCATTGGTGATAGAGTTATCAAAACGAGCCACTCGGCCCGGCCTGACCCATCACGGGTTGGCCACTTAGTGAGCCAATCGAACCCAACTCACTTATTAACGAGCCAAAAAAATTTGAACTCATCTCGGCCCACCATGGGTTGGTGGGCTAAACGGGTTGGCTCACTAGCTCACCTAATTAAAAAAATAAAATTTATTTTCTTTACTCCCAAAAAACCTAAATTATAGTTGTGATTAAAATCTAAATAAACTTTGATACAATCCAAAACAATCAACTGCAAATGCAAACCAAAATCACAAAAATATTAGGTTTGCATTTGTCAACTCAATATGTTGGCAAAAAAAAAGTGCCCAACCCAACCTAAATACAAAAATATTGTGTGGCCCTTTATCTCCGGGTGGGTTGGTGAGCCTACCCGGCTCACCACGGGTTCAACTTAGGTGAGCCGAGTTCTTGATGGGCTAGATCAAAAATTAACTCGTATTGAAATTTGTAAAACAATTTCAACCCAACCTGGCCCACCACGGGTTCGGGCCGGGTTGGCCCACAAGTTTTGACCCACTTTGATAGCTCTAATTTGTGATAACTTGATCTCTTGGAAGAGTATCAAGAAATAAAGTGTTGTGATAAGATCTAATGCATAAAAAAAGTATAGAACTATGATCTCAACCATTTGTGAATTTATTTGGCTTAAACAATTATTTAAAGAATCACAAAATGAAGATGTCATTCAAATTACACTTATATGTGATAATCAAATTGCTCTTCAATTAGCTTTTATCCTATTTTTTCATGAAAAGGACTAAACACATTAAAGTTAATTATCATTTTGATAACGCTGTCATTGATGCGATCAAATTACCACTACTTAACTTTAGCAACTTCAGTATTGCCAAATTAGTAGTGATTAAACTAGTTAGGGTTAAGATAATCCTGAGTCGTCTCACAACGAATACAAAATTGATTTCAAATATTTTAGTTTTATAAAAATCTATCCTAAATGCAATTAAAACTAGAAACTAAAAAAATATGGGGTTTTGATATGCAAAGAATAAATGACACGCAAATAAGAGATTGTAAACACAATAATAGTAAATAGGTCAATTCCACTACTCTTTCAAAATAGGATTCTTCATCGGTTATCAAGAGATTATTGTTAAATTAATTATTGTTGTTGATTTACAAATCAATCAATGTAAAGTCTCAATTCATTTGTTGGCATTCTCACTTTTAATCAAAGTACAGTCTCAATTAAAAGTGAAAATTTTTAGATTATCCATAGTAAATTCAACCAAAGTACAATTTCAATTAAATTTTACTATGCCTAATCACGTCTATTCCTTTATTTCCTCACCAAATAGAAAACTTAATTAATCAAAGTAAAGTCTTGACTAATTTTAGTTAAAGTAATTACCTCTAATCAAAGTATAGTCTCAATTATTGGTAAAAACTTATTTAATCAAATGAAAGTTTCTAAATAAAATCAAAGTAAAGTCTCAATTGAATTTAAAAACCTTTTCACTCATATGATTAGCATGCGTGTAGATTTAAAATCATTATTTTCTATTCAATTAAGAAGCAAAGGACATAGATAAACAAAAACCACAACAATAATCAAAAGAACAAATAAATTAATTCATCTAACCTCAGAATCTAGTTAAGAAATTACAGTGGAATCAACCCCAAAAGCTTAGCCCTCCATGGCCTTGATGGAATACATGATAATATGATGAAGGAAAGAAAATAAAATGAAAGAAAAAATGAGAGATATGGTGGATGACGGTATTTGCCAAAACCAGAGAGTTGCTAAGTGTCCCTCTTCTGCTCCCTTAGGCCTCTTTATATAGGCTTCAATCGGACTTGCACTTTATCTGTTCGGTTGCTAAAATATTTTATCTTTATTTAATTAATTAGCAACTTAATTTCTGTCCAATTTCCAATTCTGCCTCTCTTATTTGACCATTTTTGCAATTTTGACCAGGATTGACTTTTACATTGACCAGTGTTGACCAGTTTTGACTAGTTGACTGTCCTATGAGATGCTAACACGTGGTGCAGAGACTTTCTCTCCAGAATTAGGGTTTTTGCCTCCTTTCTCCTTCCTCCACCATGGATTGCGGTTGGCGATGGTGCTGCCATGGTTGTTGCTTCGAGGTGCAGGTGTTGCGGTTGGAGGCTAATGGTGACGCGGTGGCTGTAGATGCGGTGGTCATGCTCGTAGTGGCGCTGCATCGGGGTGAAGAGGTTGTTGCGACATGAAGATGTAGTTCGAAGGTTCGAACTGCTGGTGCGTGAATGAAATGATGAAGGTGTGTTGTAGATTCATGAGGAGATGGAGAACGATGCAGATTCACAGCGTGTCTGTGGGTACGTGAAGCTCGTGGTTTGAAGGTGCTGGACTGCTGCTACGTGATGGTGGATTCGAACTCAAGGTGGTGCAGAACCTCAGCGCGGTGGAGATTCTGCTACGTTGGTGATGGCCGTGACTAGTTGCAACGCCTGGTGTAGTGTAGTAGTGATGGATGCGTGAACTCCTGCTGCGACGAAGGCGTGCTCACGGTGTTGTGGTGCAAATTCTGGCAACAAGGCTGCATGGAGGTGGTGCGCTAGTTGTTGAAGCTGGCTCGCGGTGTGCGACAAAGATGGTGGTGGAGAGTTTGCGGCAACTGCTGGCAAGGGTGGCGGCTGCCATGGTGATGGAAGGAGATGATGAAAAATTAGGATTAGGGTTTCATTTTGGGAGATGGTGACGTGACAGTGTATGATTGGTTAGTTTAGTGAGTAGAGGATCGTGATACGTGTATCATGTGGTTGGACAGATTTGGAAGGTGAGGATTGCCAAATGGCATAATCTGGTTGAGAGGAGTTTAAGTGGTAGGAGGGGTGCAACATAGTAAAAACTGGGGATGCAGAACAAGTTTTTGTGGTCCATTTGCAGGAGGAGTGTGTAAATAAAAATTGGGGGTGCATTTAACTTCTGAATTGTTCTTTTCTAGAATTTCTTGATTTTGGACTTATTTTGTAACTTTGAATATTTCAAATCCAAACTTTTAATGACCCAAATTAAATTCCAGTTGTATTAACAAACGTTAGAATATCCAATAATATTTTATGCAACTAAAATCAATTTTTACGCCATTTTTACCTTACGTACTCAATAAATCCAATAATCACAATCCTAATTAAATCAATCCTTAAGCACAAAAATTTTATTAAATCTCCAAATTTAAACATTAAATGAGGGCAAAAATTTGAACTCATCACATTTTATTTGATAAAAGATCGTATATGGAGACATCAAGACTGAATTTGTTAGCCCAGGTGATCAATTAGTAGATCTATCAAATTGGCCTTTCTCATAGGACTTGACCTTGGCCCACATGGTTTGGGGCCAAAAAAGCCCACATGGCCAAAAAATTCCTTATTAAAAAATCTAATAGGGCTAAAATATCCATAAAACCCCATGGGTCAAAGCTAGTCCATGGGCCTTCCTTTTTAGCATGAAAAAAATATAATAATAAACTACAAACCTTGAAATAATACATTTATAGTCTAAACTTCCAATCTTAATAAGGCTCCTACTTTTCTTTCCATGTGACACTCACCTTCTATCCAACTTCCTTTCATTTTTCTTGTCTTACCTCTTGTGAATATGTTTGGGGAAGATCCTCAATAACTCCTTATATTAATCTATTTTAAAAAATGAAATGTTTGACTCAAAGAATTAAACACCAAATATATTGAGATAATGGACTAAGTATATAATAGAATCAAAAAAAGTGTCATTGTTAGTGACTTTCAACATCTTCAAGAAGTTTAGACTCATCAATGATTCCTTCATGACCAAAAATATTTTTAACAACTCCATCTATCACATAACCAATTGAAATACAATCAAATCACAAGTCTAGAGTTAATTATTTAATGTAAAGTGATTTTAAAACTAACAACGGACTTACCACTATGATTTTCAGAAAATCCATGTAACCAATTTTGAGTACAAATAAACATTTGCACATGATTAGGAAGAATGAAGCTTCTATATTTAGACAGTACACACCCACCTTTACTAAAAGCTGACTTTGATGCCATTGTAGTAATGGGAATACTAAACACATCTCGAGCCATTATAGACAATATAGGAAATTTTTTCTCTTTAGTCTTCAATATTTGAGCACATCAAAATCTTCACTGTCTTTATCATCATCTGTTGTTGCTTCATCTAAATAAGCATCTATCGCATTCTTGCCAACGATAGATTTTGATTCATTCTGATACATTTTAAAATCATATAATGCATTGCATATTCATTGTCAAAACGAAACTAAACAAAAAATGAAAACAATGAACACTAGGTATAAAATGCTTATGAAAATAATCCTTGATCTCTTCAACCTTTTCCCTTTGGTATTGGATTGAGACATCGAGATGGATTCAATAGGTGATTAGGAAAGAGAAACACTAGGAATAAACAGATTCTTTATGTTGACATGTGAAGCCAATGTGGTATGCTTCTTGAAGATTTGATGAAGATTTAATGAAGCCCTTTTGAACTATCTTGAAGCCATTACCATTGGAATGAAGCCTAAATTGATGAAGGAAAGAAGATTTAATGATATCCATGTTGATCAAGGCTGGAAAGTGTGCTCTCCACATGGTTACATCATTAAGAAAGTGTATTTGAAGTTTGTAATTCATATTGTAGACCTTGTAGCATTAATTAGATGTATTTGGTCTTTGTTATGTTTTTTAATCTGTTGAATGGTTTTTCAACAAGTTAAAATGTCTCTTTTAATCTGTTGAATGGTTTTTTAATAGGTTAAAAGGTTTACTGTAGTAGTCTTAAACTGCAACAAATTTCATCCGTTGATTTATTTTTTAATCGACTGATTTCACTTAAGTCAAGTGAAATCAACCGATTGATTTGAAAATCAACCTGTTGAATTTTGTAATAGTTTGACTATATAAGCTGTGATTTTTGAAAGAGAGCTCTATTGATCATTTTTTAGCGCAAAATTGTTCTTGAAACTTATGGAAACTCTCTCTTTCGTGATCATATAGTTTGTAGTAGTTGAATATTAATCTTGGATCAATTCTTGGAGCCTTTGGCTTGGTTTGAAGCTTGGAGAAAGTGGTTTATGGTAGGCTGGGTTGTGCTACCACTCAGGTTTGATCTTTCTTAGGGTTTGTGTGTGTGACTGGTGGTTTTCAAGGTCTGCAAGAGGGTTCTTGCTGTGTTGGTATGACTCTTGTGTGATTCAAGAGTCTTTTGTGTGGTTTTTGCATATTTTGAAAGTGTAAGGGTGGATACTTTGTAAATCTTTTGAAATAGTCTAAAGTCAAGCTTAGGTTGTCTTGACAAACTGGATGTAGCTTAAGTTTGATTGAACCAGTATAAAAATCTCGTGGTCTCCTTTCTTTATTAACCTTTCTCTCTTGCATATTCATTTTAAAGTTTAAAGAACTTGTGCTTTAATAATCTTTTTCATGTTCTTGCATGTTTTCATGACATCTGCAGCATTGAACATGTTTGCATAATCATTTAGAACCTGTCTTGATCATTCTTGTGCATTGTTCCTGGTTTAAAACTCAAATATGCATTTCTACATTTACCTAGTATTTCAGTCGACTATTTTTCTGTTTCAATCGATTGATTATACTAGAACTGAATTTGTTTAGTAAAATCAATCTGTTAACTTTGTTTTTGATCGACTGAAAGTATATTGTCCAGCACCTTTTGCATCCTAACTTGGTGACCTAATTGATTCAATTAAAGGTGGTTTTTAGCTTTCAAAGATAGCCTAAATTTTTAACTAGCGAATTCAACCCCTCCCCCTTATTGGCATTTCAACCATTTCAAAACTAACACTTTACATATTCCTTAAAAACCTCTTGAACTTCTCTAACACTTTCTTTGTTTTCTCTCCGTACGTTAAAGGATCCAATTTTTTATAACAATACATTATAAAATCAACCTTTACTCGTGGGTCAAGAATAGCTCCAAAAGCTAACTAATATTATACTCCTTCCAATATTTTTGAAACTTATCTTTCATATTCAAAGCCATTTCCTTTAAGGTGACATCTTCATTCAAGAAATTCTCTCCAATAAGATGAATTTTCCAAATTTGCATAAAATACAAGTTTGAAGTGGGATAAGATGAACCAGACATCATGTTTATAATCTCATAAAATGGTTCTAAGAATTGACACATTTTCTCTCCCCTATTCCATTCCTTAGAAGATGGCCAATTTTTATAATTTCTATCAACCACTTTGAGAATTTCAAAAGCTTTCTTATATTTGATTGCACTTTCAAGCGTCAAATAAGTCAAATTCCACCTTGTAGTTACATCTAATCTCAAACAAATGCTCATATTTATGCCAACATCACTAGAACATTCTTTGAATTTTAGAGTTCTTCCATCTAATGATTTAACATACTTAACACTCTCTCTAATATTATGAAGTGCTTTGTCAAACGACCTTTCAACTATCTTGAACTATCAAATTAAGGATGTGAACAAACATTGTACATGGAAAAACTCACCATCACATAATAAATTTCTATGAACACATAGATGGCTTTTTAAAAATGTCTTGCAAGATATTATTAGCATAATCATTGTCTAAGGTAATTGAGATAATTTTCTTATCAATACCCCATTGCTTTAGGCAATCAAATACAACATTGTCTAGTTCAACACCCGTGTGTGGTGGTTTCATTCGACAAAAAGTTAAGAATCTTGTCAATTTCCAGTTTTTATCAACAAAGTGCGCAGTTAGGCAAATATAGCCCTCATAAGTAATTACAGTCCAAACATCAAAGGTTAAACAAATTCTATAAGGAAACCTAGACATGCTTTGCTTAACTTTATCCATCTCTTCCATGTATTCCTTTTCCACATTTAAAACAGTAGTGTTCCTTCATTTCATGTCAACATTAGGATTAATGTATTTTATCCACTCTTTACTTCTTTCATATTCAACAAAGTTATAAGGAAGACCATGTTTAATTATGGCTCTCACAAGTGACTTACGTTGAATCTTTGTGTCCCAAACTTTCTTTCTTGATAAAGATTCAGATCCACATTTAAGTTTTGAATACTTTTACACACATTGACATACTGACTTAAGGGTGAAGTCGCATAATTGTTTTTAGCAATAGGGGTTTTTCCAACGTTGTAGTTATTGTCACAATACTTACAAGCCTCCTTTTCAATACCATCCTTGTCTTTTCCTATTTTTATGAAAAATTTCCAAACATTTGAGACTCATTTTTTATTTATGGTTGCACTTTCAAATGGACCAGGAGTTTCAGATACAAGATCATCAACCAAAATTAAAGAGCTACTCTTAGAATGGCCCATATTTAAAAGTTATTGCACACAACTACATACATAAATGAACAATAATTTTAATAGGTCTTTCTTCTATAGATCATCAATCAAAGCATTATCCATTTGCAATTTAAGGAGCAATCAAGGAGAAAAAAGTCCAGGATACGAGTTTTCTTTTCAAACCACAACAATTCTTTTCTATATATAAACTTAAAAATACTTATTTAAACTCAAAATTGTTAGAGAAAATAAGAACTCTTCAACCTACTATCTAAAACTCGAATAAAAATTGAAACGTGAGATCACACAAGAAATGTAACAAGTAGGTAAGCATTTGAAAGAATAAATAAATTATCTTTACTTTAGTATCTATTAACCAACCAAGGACAAAAGGAATAAATAAATAAATCTACAATAGTAATGTGCATGAAGCAAAACAAAATAATTTACTGCCACGAAAATAAAAGAATAATTATGTGGTAAAAATATGCTTCAAAATTTTCAGCATACCTTAAAATATGCTTGCTCACATGACCTTTTGTCCTCAAATTTTATCACAATGAGTACATATAAGGGGTGGTTAATTACATGAAAACAAAAAGAGACCATTCATTTTCCAATTATAGAGTAGGTTTTTATCTAGAAACTAAGAAACAAATCAATCGTCATCTGACCAAACCTCTACTCATTTTCCCTTAAATTGGATGTTTCAAATTGGATTTTATCAACTTTGGCCTTTAATAGCAAATGGCAGACCTAGAGAAAAGCATAAGGCAAATCATATGAGAAACCTAACATAGTTATAGTATAGGGATTAATGTTCAGGTGGGTCTCAAATTGTACTTGATGTTATCAACTTTCTAACAACTTATAAATTGTGTTAGCAGCTGAATGTTACCTAGTTAAACTATCTCTCTTTGGAACTGTTACTGAACTAGTTTAATTGCTTCTTGACAAAGGAGGTGAATAACCTAGCCATTTTCATCTCACCCTGTTCAATACCAGCTCCTTTCAAAAATGAAGATAACATAAGGCCTCATCCTCATTCATTTTTCTTTTCTAGAAAAGAAAAGAATTAAAAAAGGAAAAAAATTATTGCCCCATTCCTCCCATCTTTCCACAATAATTCCATTTCAATCAATGTATATATGACTTTCCCAATAAGTAAAGAAGGAAATTAACAGAGGAAAATAATGTGTTTCAAGTCCATCATTTACACACTTGTGCATCACTGAAAGTAATGCGTTTATGATACAAGCCACTAAGAACACGCCAAATTACTGGAGTGTACTTCTTGGTGGAGAGAAGCAACACCCTAAAAAACTTTGTCATTGTGCTAAATTGGTCTAGACTATTCAAGTTGATTCGCTTGAAAACCTTGGTAAGTGTTCTTAAATGAAAGCCTTCAAATTCTTAGCAGCCAAATGTCCATTGTACTCCACCAAATAACCTATTTCATTCTCCTTCTAACAAAATACAAAAATCCTAGGAGCTTTTTGTGGATATATGTCAAGCTCTTTACACAATGATACTTCCTTATAACAGTTCATGCTTCCAACCTATCACACAAAATAGATATATAAGCGATGCTAACTTAAAAAAAATCAATAAAATAGGATCATGGCTAAACGTGACTTTAGACACACTTTGATGTCATATCTAAATAAGTTATCTGAAAATTACTACTAACTTAACACGTGTATATAGGGGTGTCAAGCCAACATTGTCAAGTGATTCTAATCATTTTCAAAAGGTCTAAAAATTAATGAGGAACATAAATAACAAAATATTTCTTAAACTATAACCAAACATATTTATGTCTGCAGGTACCAAAAATATATCTAAGCCAATTAGAAGTTAAGTAAGAACCTTCACAACTCCCTATAATGTATTAGCAACTTCTTCTATAGTGGACTCAAAGTATTGGATATTCTATGATGCACTTAAAGGTCTATAGGACAACAAAATCCAAGCAACTTTTCACCTCCACCTAATCATAAAAAGAAGAAAAATTACAAGAACATATACCATTATTCCACTATTGATTTGCAGTCAAAGTTATAGTTCCCCTCAGTCAACACCCCCAAGAAGAAAATTCATCAAACAACAATTGCATATTGTAATAATAAAAGTCTAAATTTGATAAGAAAAAGTAAGAAGAGATTTTGCATACTGATAAAAAGAAACAAGATGGGGTAGAATTTGACGAACCCGTTTAGGCAAGGATCATATGAATTGAGGCAATAGGTTAAGGAGAAAACATCATTAAGGTCAACCTTGCACTTTTTGGAAGCATAGTCACTACTCGGAGATGATGGAGAAAAGAAGAAAAAGGAGTCCTAAACACTCAAAGATGATGGAGGAGGTGAGCCCCTTCATGCCGTCGTGGAAGAGAGAATGACAAAATTTAGACGAGTGAAACGAAAGAGAGAGAACAAATTAATTTAGTTTTAGGGCCAACCCCACCTTAACCCTGTCCCAACCCACTTTACATGGGGTTTAAAAATATAGGGTTTAGTTTCGGAGGGGGTCAAGGCCAACATGTGGGTGAAGGGCTCAAATGACACACGTATTGTAACGTCCTAGCCGAAAATTACTATTTTTAAATAAAAAGTAAATAAAATGATGACAAAACCTCATTTCAAATTCAATTACTTTCCCCAAAACGCGTGAAATTTAAAATCCAAAGCCAAAGCGCCAATAATAAATAAACTACGACGTTCAATAATTACAATTATAATTGTTTCTCAAACCATTACAAAATAGTTCTTATTAAAACTAGTAAACAGACCCATAGTTGATCCCCACTCCATCTCTACGTATCTTCATGCTCACCTGCATCAACCTCTGCTCCCATGTAACAAGTTACATGATCATCACCAAAACACACACAGATAGGGTGAACTCATATAAAACAATTAAACACAACATAATTAAATTAAAGATAAATATCAAAACTCTAACACATGTTATTATTTTCCCCTTTTCTTAGTTCCTTAGCTTTCAACCCATAATTTAGACGTCTATTATTTCTACACCCTTAGATGACTTCACTGATCCATCTTTGCTGCACGAGTGTCTACTCGCCCCTCCGACCACAGGCCACCACCTAATAGTCCACATGCGGGAATAAAATTGCCACAACCTCTCACGCGACACCAAGTGGAGTTCCCCAAAACGAACAGAAGTCCATAGTTGTTCCCAGACTACCAAAACTCTATCAGATGCACTGAAGAGGGCAATCATCCGAAACCTCGCCGTACAAGCCACAATCTCGCACACTCCACTAGACTTCCTAAACCACCAGGCTACAACCTAGAGTGGCCACGTGTTACCCCAATACAAGATACACTTGTAACTGGGCCCCCAGCCAAAGCATCACTTCATGAACATCACCTAAAGTTGTGTAGAAATCCTTCCTCGCGCACCACCTTTGCACCAAAACCGCCTGGAGCGCCTCTCGCGTCGTTAGGCGGAACCTGGTTACAGACCGCCTGGCGGACATCTCACACCGTTAGGCGCCAAGCGCCTCCCAGAAGGCTCACTGCTTTGTCACCGCCTGGCAGACCCAACCCTGCTGCCAGGCGCCTCGCGTAGACAGTGGCCACTACCACTGTTCTGGAACTCTATCGCCTGGCGACTCGCCCCGCGCCGCTAGGTGCTATACCAATAACGCAATGCTACTGATTTTTTGGCACTTTCCTCAGGTCTTAAGAGACCCCAAACATGCAATGAATCATTCACATATCAATCATAGTATTCAAAACATAACACCATGACTAAAACTCAATATATACAAATAACTCATGCCCAAATCAAGTATTATCATGCCCTAACATGCCTTACTTTATTCTCTACTGGAAAAAGCCACAAAATTGTCAATATGGTACACACCATTTGCCACACACAGTTATACAGTTTACAGTACCCTATCCAAATTATAGCAACACACCCAAATCATGCTAATTCGATTTTATCATGCACACATACACTTAATCAATTATTACCTTAAACCTGCCACATAAACTCAATATACTCCAAGTCCTATAATCGTATAGTTTAATATTCATATAACTCATGCCACCACGATTTGATCTGTGTTGCACATATACTTGAATAACAAAACTACCACTACAATAACCAATATATATGAAACACCTAATCCATCTATCTCACACATATTAATCTCAGAATTATTACTAAATGATATACATACTAAATCATAGTCTATCACATACCACAACACGTTTTAAAGACAACCTAAATAACCGCCCCCATAGACAAAGATCATGCTTATTCATTTTCAAACCCAACATGAACCCTAATTTTCCAATTTCCTGCAACACTATTACATTCAACATATACATATTATCTGCAGTCGAACACATCCATAAAATTCATACTCAAGCATAAAGATCATCACGAGTACATCCCAGATAACATAAAAAATCCAAAGCAACCAAAACTGGCATCCCAGTTTGCGTTGACTGGCGGATCATTCTCTGCCACCAGGTGGTTCATGAAGAAAACCTAGAAACCAGCAATCCTTATGCTCTCCAAAACACTTCAGACTATGCCCTTAGAATGCCCTCTGTTTTTCACCTTATGACCAAAGGCTGTTTTCCAGCCCCTCCCTTGGCCAGCTAGGGTAACATTAACAAAAAGAACTTAATTTAGCTCTACCAAGGTTTGAACCCATGACTATTCACTCACAAAGCAATTGCACAACCAATTCAACCAATTCTTGTTTTGTGGTGACCTTTATAAATCTAGAATTTTATACTTTCTTACCACCCCTAAACATATCATAAGAAAAGAATAAAAATTAAATAACATACAAATGACATACATAAGACTTGAACTCAAGTCCTTTCACACATCAAGTACTCTCAACCATTTGAGCTAGTACTTTTCCACATCATAAAGGTTAACATTAATTGCCATAAAGATTTCCTCTACCCATATTTATTAAATAATTATTAATTATTTAAATTTAGTGGGTCTTACACGTATCAATTAGCATATATTTTTATTAAGTCTTTATGAAGATCTAAAATTAATTATATTTGTAACAAACTTGATACATATCATTTATATGGATCAACTTGAGGGTGAATGTTAGACATAGTTAATATATCATTAGATATTATTAGTTACAATATTATGCATTTGTTTTGAATGTAATCTACTTAGGCCTAATTTTTTTTTTATTTCTTAGTTATAAATGCATAATCCTATATTCTTAACAACATTATGGATTCATCCTATGTTTTTTTTTCTTCTAACATAATGTATTGATTTTAAATTATAGGCTTAAATACTTATTTGATCCTCAATTTCGTAGTGTTTATTGTCAATGGTCCTACTTTTTTTCAAATGTTTAAAATGGTCCTCATTTTTGGGATTTGTGTTTAATTTGGTCCTTTTGTGTCACTGCAACACCCCATTTAAATTAACAGCCTTAATTAAAAGAGGCGTCACACAAAATAACATAATAGCGCGGTTTAGGAGTGTAAACATTACTCCCTACAGTCGTCCAAAGAAAACAGGAAAGAAACTTGACACACCACGATGCCAATAACAAAGCACAATAAAGTACGACAATATTCTAAAATAAAGCCCAATGGCCAGACAATACATGGGCCATGGCCCTAACAGAAAAACCCAACATAAAAACCAGTCCAAACAGCTATGCAGCGGAATTACGCACTAACATGAACCAATCATGCTCAAACAATCAGGTAACATTTATCATACACATACCTCATGCCACCCTTTTCAACCAATCCTCATTCATATCCAAATATTGAATCCATACCAACTCAGCATTTGTATTTCATATCAATATCATGCCTCTTTGATACCAACCATCTCATTTAAGTTACATGCCAAGTTCATACCAAACCCATCATTCACCATCCATGAATCACATCACTCATACACAACCATTCATCACATTTTTTTACCACAACAATTATATCCAAGCAAGTGCCAACCATCCAAGAACAAGAAACAACCAAACACCACACTGCCCTCGCCCAGCTCCTCGCTCAGGCTGAAGGGTCTCGCTCAGGCGAGCCCCCTTCGCCTAGACGAGGGCTCGAAAAGGGGAACAATAACCTTATGCGGGATCTCGCTTAGGCGAGACCCCTCTCGCCTGAGCGAGACGTTCACTCGCTCAAAACAACGTAGGTCGCCTGAGCGACTACGCGAGTAAGGTAACTTGGGCGAGCCTCTATTGATCTCGCCTAGGTGAGCCATGCTCGCTTGGGCGAGAAAACCAGTGCCCACCACTATTCTCTCGTGCAACAGTCCAACAATACAACCAAACTAACGAAATAAACATCTCATAAGCTTACAGCAGCATGCCATCCAAACAAATATGCAATATCATCAAGCAATCACAAAAAAACCATAGATTTAGCAAAAACCCTAACTTCCCTTACCTAGAAAGGGGCTAATATCGGGCTTCGACTCTTAAACCAACGGGACCAACAACTCCAAGAGCAGATCTAAGAACTGGAACCAGTAGCACAGAACAGGAACGGGTTACTAAAGTGGACCTCTAGCAAAAAAATACAAAAGAACTTTGAAAGGAACCAGTAGGGGTTGAGGTTTAACTTACGTGAAGACGAGTTAAACGTAGAGCTAGCTTGACCAAGAGGCGTGAGTAACCCTAGTAGAGCGTTCTGAAAGGAAGAGAGGCAACATTTTAGGTACTGTTTGCAAGAATGAGGCTAAATGGGAGACCCTAGCAGCTTTAGGGGCCTTAGCACCCTATTGGCCAGCCCTTAGGCCCAACAAATTAAGGCCAACCCTTAAACATTAGGGCATAAAAGAAAATTGGGCCTTACAGTCATGACTTTTAAATGAGTAACGGAGCACCGTACATGTGGCACTGTTTGTATTACGTCTTCTATTTTGTTTATTACGTGTATAGTGAGGTGGAGAAATTAGTTTTGAAATTAGGGATTAAGGATTTGGGGAAACCCTGTAATTAGGAATTTGGGATTGAAACCATGTCTCTCTCGCCCCTTCCTTCTTCTTCCTCACCTTCTTCTTCTTCCTCTTCAATCTTCAACCCTCTTTCTCCCAAAATCAATTCTCATCCTTGAACATCTTAAACTCTCCATGGCAATCATCTCAAAACAGAACCCTTTTCTCTCCCAACAAAAACTTCATTGTAGGCTTCTCTGTCGTGTAAAACCCCAACAACCTCTTCATCTTTTCCATTTGGTATTCCAAAGTCCCTAAAATTGCTAACAATCTTACAGATTGACATGGACACAATAGAGAACAACCTTACTATATATAGGCTTTGATCTATTACGAATTTTTCCATGTCTCTTCATTAGACAATGCTAATTCAATGTTATACCCAAATACATGGATGAAAATTTTCCTTCCATATTAACCAGTGTCTTCATCTTTCCTACAGTCAAATACATCCTCTACATTTTCCGAGGAGCTAGCACCATCACTTGATCGAACATTCAAGTTGTTACCAACATGCAGAAGTAGCAACCATGAAGAGAATTTGTTCCTCTTCTACTCCCAAAATCCCTAATTATAGGGTTTTACCCAAATCCTTAATTATAAAACTCATTTATCCACTTCACTCTGTTCACAAACAGTCCACGTAACTAGAAAATGGTAGATGTAATGCAAACAATGTCACTTGTACAATGCTCCGTTACTAATTTAAATGACATCACATAAAAGAACCAAATTAATAACAAATTGCAAAAATGAGAACCATTTTAAACATTCCAAAATATGAGGATCTACCGTAACAAACTATGTGAAAATGAGGACCAAAGAGATATTTAAGCCTAAATTATAATATGAAAAATATAAAAGAATGTCTATTAAAGAATATCTAATAAAAAGAATGTTTATTAAAAAATATCTAATAAAAAGAATGTCTATTAAAGAATATCTAATAATGTTAAGTTTAATTAGACCTTCCGGTGTCTAGAATATGTAAAGTACTTTTGTCTTAATCAATTTAGTAATATTTTGTTATTCATTTTCATTAGTTCTGTATATAGAGAATATACCAAATCCTATGTTATATATATTTCAATTGTTTTCTTTCATTTTTATTCTAATGTTTTTCATACCAATCCAACCACTAACACGATCTATGAATAAAACAAGAGAAAAAAAAGTGCAAGACTTAAAAACATGACTTAGGGAGATGAATTTCTCTTAATTATAATTTCTCTCTTATTTTAGATTAGTATTTGGTGATTTAGTTTAATTATCAATAAGAAAAACATCATATATATATCCTACTCTAATTTAGTTAGAATTTAAAAGGAGAGAATGGAGGAACGAGGCCAAGTTAATAAAATGCGGAAAATAGAATTAAACCTAAAGAGAGCAGCCTAGGTGGGACAAAGGGGAAGCAACCTAGTGACGAAGGCAGAACACAACGAGGATTGAGTTTTGCCACAACACAATGGCTTTTACTTCTTGTTCCATTGCTTCTCGGTTTCTCCCTCCCAGAAAACACTCCGCAATCCCTTTTCACTTAACAAAATGCACAACTTTGGCATTTCCCACTGTTCTCACTCCACGACACCCACCGTTTTCACTTTCTTCAAACTCCGGAACGTGCTCGGCAACGCCAAACTCAAACAACAACGCTACTTCCAATTCCATCAAAAACCAAGAGAAAGAGAAGGAAGTGGAAGTAGAAGTGGAGGAGGAGCTGCCCTGGATTCAGGAGAAGGCTTTGGACCTCGTCGAGTTCACCGCCTCCGTCACCCAAGCCATTCCCGGGCCCAGAGTGGGTCCCACCTCGTCAAGACTGTCAAAAAGTTTTCTTCTCCCAAAGCAAAACGCCGCAGAATGGTCTCTCATACTCGTTATTCCCTCCAATCCACCGTTTTTTCTGTCTCACCTTTGCGCCTTGTACTAACTTTTTATGTTCCCCTTCATTTCCAGGTCAGTAAAACGCCACCTTGTGCAAGTCGTTGGATGATTTATTTCAGAACGGAAGAGACCAAGTTACGCATGAAGCTATCGTCCAAATTCAGGACAAGGTGTGGTGCATCATTCTTATCTTCTACTGTCACTTTTACTCCTTCAATTTTATCATTTCATACCGGGATTGCATTGGAAACATTAGAGACATTCTGTTTTCTCTCATGTCTTAAACGTGCATGGTTGAGATGTCTCTTTAATGACTGTTTTCTGTTATAGGTTTTGGTTTTTTTGTGCATGCCTTATCATCTGCCCGGAGTCCATTTTTCATTAGTTGGTATTATATTTTAGTTTACAAAATTAATGTGAGCAATGATCCATCTGGTTGACGGTAAATGCTGTTCTTGTAATGTAAAATAATGACAAACTTTTAATTTATCCTGATAATATTGTTTATACTTCACAGACTAACTAATTACATTTTTCCTTGTATGACCCTAGAAAAAATAAATTATTGGTGCTTGTTTCATTCCTAAGCATGATACATTCGAAGGTGAAATTCTTTGGAGTTTTCCAATGTGAAGGATCTTACTATCAGTCTTGGTCAGGAAATATTTCCTTGCCTTCCATTTGCTTGCTGGGGAAAATCTCATGGGAAAAAACAGTTTCTTTTTACTTGCCCTGATAAATTTTGTGTGCTTGTGCATATGTGTCATATGATTTTAAGTAACAGCTGTATATCACATGCAGACAGGTTTTGGTTTGGAAGAAATTTTGCGCAAATATATCTATGCTCTAAATGAGAAACCATTCAATCCTCACATGGTAGCTGATTTAATTCAGCTAAGAAGAGCTTCTATGTTAAGTGATTCACACGTTGCTGAGATTCTGAATGAAATTTCACGACGAATTTTCACGACGAATTGTGCGAGACAAAGGTAATGTATTTTTAACATTGGGCTTCATGTTTAGTTGATCACTCTTGGTGAATGGTTGTATGTTTTGGATAAAATCTAGGAGAAGTAATCAAATTCTCATACTCTGTCAAACAATTTATTTTTCTCTTTGTTATGTATATTCAGAAGGGTTACTATCCCAGTATATGGTGTCAAGTTAAACTTCACACAGTGGTGGCATGTTAATTTGAACCTGTGACCTCCGGCTTCTATAAACCAATCCACACGCACTAGCTTAGTTAATGGATTTCAAAGAGGAGATAACCAATTTGAAAGAGCATCAGTTTTGATAGTTGGAGAGTTTGCTCAATGATAGGGTTTTTTTAATTTCCCACAGTTGTATCTCATTCTTTCTACTGGACGAGATCCTTCTTAGAAAGTCTCAGAGCAGTAATGCAGATCCTCATGCATTCTTTTTCTTTATTCATCCTTACTTAGCTTTACCAGTACCTTGCAGCTTGCCTTAGTATACCAATATTTGT
>Ga0214544_1003924_pt1 | contig 30267 bp, 9 predicted proteins | sample CNSS3metaG_FD_160074 | JGI IMG/M metagenome (GOLD analysis project Ga0214544, IMG submission 160074) | Root nodule microbial communities from cowpea collected in UCLA plant growth center, Los Angeles, California, USA - CNSS3 | ecosystem: Host-associated > Plants > Roots > Nodule | place: USA...
CCAAGCCAAGGCCAAACCACTCAACCAACACATGTTTCATGATGACTCCCACAATTTTAAGGATTTATCATCATCCATACGAGTTCAATATATAAGCACACAAAAACGCATAATTTAAATAACATCCTAAGTGACACACATAGGACTCGAACCCAAGTCCTCACACACAATAAAATACTCTCAACCACATGAGCTAGTATTCTTCCATGTCATAGCTCCTCGCATTTATTGCTCTAAATGTTCACGCTACCCGTCCTAATTAAATAACTATTTAATTTTTCCGGGTCTTACACATAGCACAATCTAACTTCACTTGTGTCCAACACAACTTGGTCTAAATTTATTTGACTTAGGTTTGTCTAGGATTGGTTTGACTTGTTTTAAGTCTTACTTGGCCTAGACTTAAACATTATTTGGTCTCATCTAACTTTGTGTGATTTGAACCTAATTCTCGATCTTGTATAAGATAAGTCCAACTTGAATGATCTTGCGTTGCTTAAATGCGATTTGGTCTAACTTTACGTAACTTAAATTTTTAATTCACCTTTTCTCACATTGATTTTGAATATTTAAAATCCAAAAAATATTATCCAAACTAAATTCAATTAATTTAATTTGACTTAAAATTTAAAATATGAATTTAGATTTGTGATATTTTATTGAATTGGATTAAAATAATATCAATTTGAATAATTATGAACTGAATTAAAAGATTTAGATTTTTTCACCCTTATACAAAATACTAATTAAAAAACCTACGTTCTTTGGTGTCCTTGATCACTCTAAATATTACATAAGAATTTAATGAGTTAGGTACTTGCTATTTGGTTTATGTGGGACTCATTATTTTATTATTAGTTGACGGCTATACTTATCTTTAGAATTGTTTATATATAAAACAGTGACATTTTAATATATATATATGTGTGTGTTTTTCTTAACTAAGTTAATTCCTCTTTCTAAAAATTTAAGAAACACTCATTATTTTTTCTTATTTGCATTTTACAATCCCTTTTAGTAATAGAATATTATATGTAAGTAATAAAAATACATATAAGATAATAAATTTTAGAATTGTTAGATGGGAGTGTGGAAAAAAGAAAGTGTCAACGTATCATTTTACAAAAATGTAGTAAAAGTAAGAAATTCAAATAAAGATGGTCTCGCGCGCGGGTATTAGATTGTTGTAAACTGCTACAACCTTTACTGTGACTAATTTAAGCTTTATCTGCTTTGAGCTCCCCCTCAGTTTTTTTCTGCTACCATACCGATCTTAAATTCCACTTTTAACTTTAAAACAAAGTTAGACTTTTAACATTTTTTTTTTCCATCTTTTTTTTTTTAAAATAGAGCATCTGTGTTTTTGTTTGTACAATACATCTTCAACCTTTCATCTATTCCAGTTTTTACTTTTGCTTTAAAGTAAGTGTGCATTTTTGAAAAAGTTGAAGCCATCGATTATTAAAAGAAAGCAATTGGATCAGATCAGATACACATGGCATCCTTACTTTTGAAAATTAGATATTTTAGTTCAATCTCCATCCAACTTTGTATATAATTTTTTTTTAGTCTTGCTCAATTAAATACTAAATTTAATATAATCGTTGAAAATCCCATAACGCAACTTCAACCCAATCTCCAATAAAATATTATTTATCGATTCTTTATAAGTGCAGATGGATTGAATTACATATTTGACCTTGATTTAGAGATGAATTTGCATAAAATGTGAAGAAACAGGAACCTCAAAATTTGTGGTCCTATTCTCACTCAGTGGTGAAGTAACCAGAAAAATATTTGCACGTATGGGGCAAAGGAAAACGAAGATGAGAGCTAGAAAGCAGCCACCTTTATGACTTGAAAACTCTCACAACACAACACAATGGACTATCGAAAGAGAGAGGTGCCACCACTCATGCCACGCCAATCTCCAAATGGTCCAAACAATTAAACGCTGCCAACCCTAATTTTGCATTTTATCAAATTTGGATTTTATGCTAAATTTGTTTGTTATCTCACGAACTTCCTTCCACACGTCTAAAGTCTTCTCACACCAAAAAATGGATCTAAGAACAAGCATGATACCTCAACACATTTTATGATTCTTCCACAGTAAGAAAAATGATTTTGGAAGGTTAATTTAGAATTAAAGTTTAATTTTTAATATTATGTTAGAGTCATTTTAAAGTTTATCTTAACAAAGTTTGTCGTTTATTAGATTTATTGTTCCATAGCTATTATATATAAATATCTAATTTTGCACTCGAGATATATATGTCTTGACATGAAGAGTGTTGAAAATCTCATATTAACTAGAGATAAGACCAAAATAAATTAGTATAAAACTTAATCTTATGAGACAATTTTAATAAAGTTGATTTAAGCTCAAAGTGCTCTTCTTAACAATTTATTGTTAACAAATCCTAGCTTATTTCTTTGTTAACAAGCTCATCTTTATTGCACGATATCAATTATGATAGTTTATGTGTATGAATATGGTGAAACAACCACGATAAAGAAGCTATTGGGTGGATCCTTGCATTGGTACGTCATTCATAGTATACAAATATGTGGTTTCATTAACCATTGATACACATAAGAGAGCTTTCTTCCTCTAAGGTTACGTTCACTTCCATTGATTTGAAGAGATAAGAGATGACGGATTTGCAGGATGATAGGTTGGAAGTATCCTTCCTCGAGTGAGAGGATTAGAGGGTATGCATATAAATTTTCCTATACTACCCTCATTTCTTTTGAAAAATGACAAGCAAGTATAGCACTATGCATGAGGCAGTAGTTGTGTTGGGGAGATGTTGGAATCAGTTCCACTCCCATCTAAAATAAGGTTAAAATACTTTTTTTGTCTCAATTTTCGTCAAGTTTTCTCAAATCAGCCCTAATTTTGTTTTTGTGCTGAAATATGTCCTATATTCGTTATTTTTGTTCAATTTAGTCCCAATTTTTGTTAACATGAACCAATTTTTTCTCTCTCCAAATTGAAACCAAATTTAATTTTTACATAAAAGTTTACATTTTTTATTAAATATTTTTATATAATATATTAAAATTCAAATAATTATAACTTTTATATAAAAATTAAATTTGGTTGGATATTCGACAAAGAAAAAATTGGTCAATTTTAAAAAAAATGGAGTAAATTGAACAAAAATAACAAATATAGAGACCATATTGAATATAAAATATTGACTCTAACATGTGGCACATTGCTGGGTTGATACGTGTACATTTAAAAAACATTAAAAAAATTAAAAAAACCACGAAATAACACATGACAGTCACTGTTCATGGTTGTTAATGATTTAAATGGTGTTAGCAAAAAATGATATAATTGAACAAAATTGACGAAAATTAGGAACTATCTGAGCACAAAAATAAAATTATGATTGATTTGACAAAACTTGATAAAAATTGGGACTAAAAAGTTATTTTAACTTTAAAATAACCATAGAATCAGAGTTTATATATATGGAGGAGGTGGGGGGAATTGATTCTAGTTATGGGGGAACTAATTCCTATTGACCATCGATTTGTGTATATATATTTATATATATATATATATATATATATATATATATATATATATGAAAATTTATGAGTGATTTGATTGAAGTGACAAATTAGAAAAAATAAATAAATAAAAAAATAAAATTATCTAATTGTCCTTAATGTTAAAAGTAATATAAAATGATATTTAGATAAGTTAGAATCATTTTAGCTTTTTTAATGAATAAAATTTTTAAAAAATTATTAATTGAATAAATAAAAAATACAATATATTTGGTATAAAAAATTTTATAATCTAGATATTCAATATTTTCGTGGCAAATCATTTATTTACATGGAGTATTAATTTTTCGTTTTAATAATAATTTTAGAGCCATATTTTTTGAGGTTATCATAGTTATGAAAAATTATTAATGATTATTTCTATGATCAATTTATATAAGCACAATGTACATCGAATAAAACTAAACTTATTACGATAATTATAACAACTTTTTTGTGTAAAGAAAACAATGTTAAAAGGAATGTAGAAAATATATGTGAAAACCTAAAACAAAACAAATCCATGGATTAGGCATTTCTGGTACATTTAATTTGGTACATTTAATTTGAATGTAGTCGTGTAAACATAAAAAAAATGAAGAAAGGTTGACATGAAGTGAAAGGAAAAAAAATGTGAAGTAAACAAAAAATGAGTATGAAAGAAGAATTGTGTCTACGCGTGTACGAGTTTATAATGCATTTCTCTAAAAATTCAAAGCAATATAAAATTAAGAACAACTATATCTACAAATAAAATGTATACATTGTGGCCTTTTCAAGAGGAGTCACCACCACACATTTTTCGTTCACCGTTGAAATGGACTACACCACACATCCTTGACCACTTCCTACACCATGAAACAACAAAGTAGAAAAATATAACGTGTATGGAATCAGTTCTATGCTCAAGAAAATTGATTCCCAACATATTTCCATGGAATCGATTCTAACTCTCTCTAGAACTAATTTTACCTCCTTCAAACAATGCTAGTATTGTAGTTCGTTATTAGTTAGGATTTTTATTTTTTCTGTTTTTTCCTAATCTGTTAGGGTTTTTCCCCTTTCTATTTAAAGGAAGGGTTTTTCTCTATTTTGTAACAAAGAAGAAGAATCATAATAAATATTACTTATTTTGAGTGCCCTTGTTTTTTCTCGCAAGCTTTCTTCCTCTTTTCTCTGCATCAACTCTCCTCTGGGTCAACCATGGCAGGAGGGTTCTCTTCCAGATACCAGGCACAAGATAGTATGAGCAAGTTCATAGCCTGCTCTACATCCGTTGTTGCCCTATTGGTTCTTTCTTTCCCTTTCTTGTTTGGATTCTTGAAGTTTTCCTACACAATGGATACAAGCAAAGCAGAATACAATGAATCCAACATTAGATCCTACAAGTCCCTACTATCTACATCTTGGAGAAAACCCAGGTTTGGTTCTTGTGTCTCCCGTTCTAAGTGAAACTAATTATTATTCTTGGAGCAGGAACATGAAGAGGGCACTACTATCTTAGAACAAATTAAAGATCATTTATGGAAGCATCAAAATCCCTGTTTCATCTAATGATACATATGAAACTTAGGAAAGGGCAAATGTGATGGTCTTATCCTGGGTAATTAGGTCTTTATCTCCCCAAATAGTAGAGAGTGTCATATACATAGAAAATGCCAAAGATTTTTGGGATGACTTGCGTGAGAGATTTTCAAAGGGAGACCATTTTCGTGTTTCTGATCTTCTACAAGAGGTACATTCTATTAGACAAGGGGAAAAGAATATTACATAGTTCTACACTGAGTTAAAAACCATGTGGGAAGAATTATATTTCTTGAGACCTATACCAAACTGTACTTGTGGCAACCCTTGTAAATGTGGTCTTTCTAAAGTCATTGCTAAGTATAAGGAGAATGAATATGTCATCTGCTTTCTAAAAGGTTTGAATGAGGTTTATAACACTATTAAAACCCAGATCCTATTAATAGAACCTTTACCCAATATAAATAAGGTGTTTTCTTTAGTTATGCAACACGAAAGACATGTGGTTAATTCCAGTAACAACACTATTGAGAACAAGGCTTTCATCAACACTACATACAAGAATTCAAGCTAGGGGCATCAAGAACATGTTTCTTGGAAACCATAAGGCAGAGGCAATGGAGGAAACAACACCCGTGGTAGAGACAGAGGCAAAAACCCAAACTATGGGAAGCAATGCTCATATTGTAACAAGATGAACCACATTATTGAGGAATGTTATTCAAAACATGGCTACCTTTCCTTGGTTCAAACAGAAAGGAGATTACTACAATAATCAAGAAAAGGGAAATCAACAATCTTGCAACCTAAACATCAAGAATGAAAGCGTGCAGGCAGAGACTTGTGAAAAAGGAAACAATGGCTTTTACTCAAGAACATATGTAGAAACTCCTAAAATTGATAGAGGATTCCAATGGTTCCATCACAATGTCAATCACATACAAAGAAACACAAGTGGATGTGCTAATTCTAACAACAATCAACAAGGTAATCTTTCTTGGATTTTAGACATTGGAGCTACAGATCATGTAACATTCCAAAAAAATCTTTTTGTTACCTATTATAAAATAAAGCCAGTTCATGTAAAATTTCCTAATGAATCTTTTGTTACTGCTGAATATTCTGGAACCATTCAATTATCAAAAGATTTCATAATTTCCAATGTTCTATACATCCCAAATTTTTCTTTTAATCTGATTTTTGTCTAATGCCTTATAAGGGACTTAAACTATAAGCTAATTTTCTACTCTGAGTATTGTCAGATCCAACAAACTACTTCATCCAGGATGATTGAACAAGTTAAGTTGAAGAATGGGCTATATTACCTTGATCATGTTATTACTGTTTCTGATAAAAGATTCCTTACCAACATTGTTCTAAATTCTCTAGTTCTGACATAGGAATTTGGCATTATAGACTGGGACATTCAGCTAATAAAATTTTAGACAAGATTTGTAGATATTTTCCTTATGTGAAGTTTGATTGTAAAAATTTTTGTGATATTTGTCATTACTCCAAACAACATAAGCTGCCTTTTCAACAAAGCACTAGTTGTACTTTAAATTGTTTTGACTTGATATATGTTGATATATGGGAGCCAACTAATTTTTCTATACATGGACACAAGTATTTTCTTACAGTAGTGGATGGCCACTCTAGACATACATGGAATTTTCCCATGATAATTAAGGCTGAAACTAAAAATTTACTCCAAAATTTTGCTATATTTGTGCAAAACCAGTTTGAAAGAAAAATAAAAACTATCAGGTTTGATAATGGACAAGAATTCATGAATCAAGATTTCTATAATAAGTATGGCATTATTCATCAAAGAAGTTGTGTCGAAACTCCACAACAAAATGCTATTGTGGAGCATAAACACCAACATATTTTAAATGTGGCTAGGAGTTTAATGTTTCAATCCAATCTGCCCAGATCTTATTGGAATTACACTTTGATGCATGTTATTTATTTGATAAACAGACTACCTACTATAGTTCTTACTAACAAATGTCCTTATGAGATTCTTTACAAGGAACCACCACCTTCCTTGATCTTAAGGTTTTTGGATCACTCTATTTTGCTTCAACTCTTTAAGGACAACAAAGAAAGTTTGATTCAAGAGCTAGAAACCCCACAACAAAATGCTATTGTGGAGCATAAACACCAACATATTTTAAATGTGGCTAGGAGTTTAATGTTTCAATCCAATCTGCCCATATCTTATTGGAATTATGCTCTGATGCATGTTGTTGATTTGATAAACAGACTACTACCATAGTTCTTTCTAACAAATATCCTTATGAGATTCTTTATAAGGAACCACCCACCTTCCTTGATTTTAAGGTGTTTGGATCACTCTATTTTGCTTCAACTCTTCAAGGACAACAAATCAAGTTTGATTCAAGAGCTAGAAAATGCATTTTTCTAGGATATAAAGTTGGAGTAAAGGGTTACATCCTTCTTGACACCAAAAACATGGAAATTTTCATTAACATGAATGTGGTCTTTTAAGAAAATGTTTTTCCTTACAAGAATATTAATATCATTCCTATTTCTGAAAATTCTGATGATAATATTTTTTTGGAAGGGTCTACTCATCATTATAGTCAAGAAATGACATCTATTGAAAACATAATTTATGAAAGCACACATGCTTCGGATGCAGAAGGAAACAGTGATAATACAACACAAGGTGATAGTTGTGAAGAAGGAGAAAGTCTTGGGGAAGATAAGAGTGCTAATGAACATAATCTCAAAAGATCTAGTAGAACTAAAAAGCCTTCAGGATACCTTAAGGACTACTATCACCAGGTTAACAGTTCACAGGTTGACAATTCTCTCATTTCTAATAGTTGTGTTAAAACCAAAAACCATAAAATTATCTATCCTATTAGTAATGTGTTATCTTATAATGATCTTTCCAAAGATCATAAAAGGTATATCTTTGCTATATCTTTTGTTAAAGAACCAAGAAACTATAATGAAGCATGGATGAGTTTAGATTAGGTTAAGGCTATGGAAAATGAATTAAAAACTCTTGAAATGAATAAAACTTAGATTTTTATAGATTTACCTGCTTGGAAAAACCCATAGGATGTAAATGGGTGTATAAAATTAAACACAGGGTTGATGGTTCTATAGAGTGCTATAAGGCACGTCTTGTAGCCAAAGGTTACACCCAATTAGAGAGAATACATTTTCTTGACACTTTTTCCCCTGTTGCTAAGTTAACTACTGTAAGATTACTTTTAGCTATTGCAACAATTAAAGATTGGCATCTTCAAAAACTTGATGTTGACAATGCCTTCTTACATGGTGACTTAAATGAAGAAGTTTATATGGTTCCACCTCAAGGTCTTAGTGTTCCTAAATAGAATCAGGTTTGCAAGCTTAAAAAAGTCCCTATATGGCCTTAAATAGGCTAGTAGACAATGGTTTGCCAAGTTATCTTTCTTCCTTATTTCTATTGGTTTATGTCAATCTAAATTTGATCACTCATTGTTTACTCAAAGGACTAGTAAATCCTTTATTGTCCTACTTGTATATGTGGATGACATAATACTTGTTGGAGATTCTTTAGAAGTTATCAACAATATAAAAGCCCAACTCTATAGCGCCTTTAGAATAAAGGACTTGGGGAATCTAAAATATTTCCTTGATTTAGAAATAGCTAGATAAAAAAGGATATTCATCTTTGTCAAAGGAAATACAATTGGACATCCTAAGCGAAACTAGTATGATGCACAACAAACTATGCCAAACACCAACTATGAAAGACACTAAAGCTCTTTTTGAGAAAGGAGAAGCTCTTGACAATCCAGACACATATCGCCGATTAATTGGGAAGCTTTTATACCTTACAAATTCTAGATCCAATATCACCTATTCAGTTCACTTAGTCAATTTATGCAAGATCTAAATGTTCATCACTTACATGCTATACAACACATTTTGAGATACATTAAAGCTAGTCCTGCCCAAGGGATTTTCTTTTCCTCTAAATTTGAAATCCAACTTAAAGGATTCAGCGACTCTGTTTGGGCCAATTGCCCAAATACTCAACGATCTACAACATGTTTCTGTATATTTTTAAGTTCCTTCTTGGTTTCATGGAAATCCAAGAAGTAACAAACTGTATCCAACTCTTCATCCGAAGCATAGGGTTTTAACAACCACAACATGTGAGATATAGTGACTCACTTTCTTGTTAAAGGATTTCAATGTTCCTATCGACACTCATGTTGCTCTCTACTGTGATAGCCAATCAACCCGTCATATAGCCCATAACTCTACCTTCCACGAGCGCACAAAACACAAACATAGATTGCCATGTGGTTCGCGAAAGGCTTCAAGATCGTCTCTTCCAACTGCTTCTGATCCGCTCGAATGACTAGCTTGCTAACATCACCAAACCTCTTCATTGCAACATTCACAAAGACATCATTTGCAAGCTTGGACTGATGGACATACACTGCCTGACTTGAAAAGGGTGTATTGTAGTTCGTTGTTAGTTAGGGTTTCTGTTTTCTGTTTTTCCCTAATCTATTAAGGTTTCCCTCCTCTATTTAAAGGAAAGGTTTTTCTCTGTTTTGTAAGAAAGAAGAAGAATCATAATAAAGATTACCTGTTTTGAGTGGCCTTGTTTTTTCCCGCAAGCTTTCTTCCTCTTTTCTCTGCATCAGCTCTCCTCTAGGTCAACCATGGCAGGAGGGTTCTCTTCTAGATACCAGACGCAAGAACTAGAATCGATTTCAACATAACTCAAAACTGATTTCAATGCTCAAACGTGGCTGCATCTTGGTCACCATGGACCTACACACCATGAGCCACAATTCTGCAATGGGTTCTTCACCATGAACCATTTATGAATGACTTTAGACTATATCCGCATATGCATGGAACATGATATTAAAATGATGTTATTTTTGTAAAACAATGTTGTTCATCCTCAAATCTTTAGAGATATAATGGGATGAGATTATAGAGTAATCCCATGATTCATCTCTTGCAATCACCTCCAACAAAATGAATGAATACATTTTCACCACCGAGTACTAGAAAATAACACAATATAAAACAACTTTGATACTACAACAAAATAACAACTAAGAACATATAACAAATTAATCATATTTATCATAGTAATTAGGCAACATACTAAATAAAAAATTGATTAATTTGACCACATTTATTTTTAAAATATACAGATTTTAATATTCTAAATTATATTACATTTTTTTAACGGTTAAACGGTGTCAACTTTTATTTTGCGTTTTCTCATATTTGGATTCTATGTTAAAGAAAATTACCATCGTATAGTGTATTTTTAAAATACAATAATTTTCACATTTTAAATTATATTAATTTTTAAAAATATTAAAATAATATATTTTAAAGATAAAAAGAACACCTAAGAGAGAGAATCAGTAAATATTTGAAAATGGAATTGAAGTAGCCACAAGAGGGATTTAACCCCAGAGTTTACTATTATGGTCTTGATAATGATTTGGGGCTGAAAATAAAATACTCTTTTGGTGTTGTAAAGTTTAAACAGAGATGCCCTATAATTACATCATAATGTTTTGTGAAAGCGAAGGAGAATTTGAAAGTAGGATTTCGTTTTCAACTACAAAAGTAGGTATATAGGGTTCTTAGATTCTAATTTTCCCATCCAATCTTACATTAAAATGCATACATTATTATTATGCTGCAACTGCACGCGGGGACGCTACTTATTCCCTTCACATGCTATCATACTCTTCACTCAATGCTTTGCTATATTCTTTTCCCTCTCACGGATTCCTTCACACCACAACCAATAAACTACAACACAAATTCATTAATATTCAAATATTCAAATTTAATTTAAATCCCAACAAAAATTCAGCCTGCACACATCACTTTCTAATGTGTCATATTTGAGATGACTTTTCATTCATATAAATTTTTTAACTCTCAGTCAAAAAAAAACATACACAAATGACAAGTTTTATAGTTAAATAATAATGCTGAAACATCCAAATATGAGTAAAACACACACAATGTAAAATGTAAAATGACAGTAATAAGAATATAAAACATCTTGTGTTTGAATTTTCAGTTTTTCTTGGCAACAGACAACAACTATTAACAAAAAAGAGGTTTAAATTGAGGTTACAAAGGATGCAAGTAATTTCCTGACTGTGATTGCCAATCTTTCTGCATAACCTCTTTTCCAATCTCCGCAAACTCATCACAGCGATGCCTTTACAAGTAAAACAAAATCATGAAAAGAAAAAAAAAATAGACAAAAAGAATATCACACCAAAATGCAACTAACAAATCTAATAGTATATAAAAAAAAACAATGATATTTTCAAACATAAATTTTGACAATTTTTTTTACAATTTAAATAATATCTTTTTAATAATTTAAAAAAAATATATAAAAATAAAAAATCACTTAAAAGATGTTATCTTAAATTACAAAAATAAATTGTCAAAATTTTATTGTTAAAAAAATATTTTCTTAAAAATAATTATTAATAATCTAATAATTTCGAAATAAATTTAATAAACTTTGTTAAAATAAAATTTTCACTACTTTATATAAGAAAGACCTAAGTTGTCTTCGTGCTTGCGCACATTTTCAAGGGGCAGAACGGTCCCGACAGAAAAGTGCTTCTGACACGTGGCGGAAGAAGGTGAGTTGACAAATAGAAAAAAATAATAAAGAGACGAAGTAATTAGAAAACACGTTCGGCATGGTTGGGGAGAAGTCAAGTTCATATGGTTCCCTCCTTTTTCTGACATTACAGTTCTGCAGAATTGAGAAACCCTTTCTTTTTCTCCGTCAAATTATTTTTTTATTACGTGGGTGGTGAATTCCCCGTTTTGCCCCTTTCCATCACCACCGTTCTGGTCTCTGTTTCATTCATTTTTCTTCTGTCATACATCGCACCAAAAAAAGGTACTGTGTGTTGAGGTTCTCTTCTTCTCTCTGAGTTCTTTCTCTATATATACGCACACTCATTCCTCTGTCTCTCTGCAACCGACAACCTCTGCTTCTCTTCACTTATGCCTCATTCTTAAGGTATGTGTCCCTTCCTCTTCTTTTTTATTCTTCGAATCGGTTATTTTTATGCCTCCGAATCCGACGAGGAAGAAAAAACCAAATGATAAAATTAAGCAAAAACAAAATAAAACAGAACCCCGTAATTTTCTCTGTCTTTTCTTTTATTTATTATTATAATATATATGTTTTTTATGCCTCCGTGCAATCCGGTTTGTGGCGAGTTTTTTCTTTTTTTACTGTTATCTTTCTTTGCTGATAATTGGTTCTATTTTTATGACACTGTTGGGTTCTGCAATCGTTTCTGTATCTCAACGTTGATGTTTCTGCCCGGGTTGTGGGATGTCCAAGGCTGAGGAACTTTGACTCTTACTAATCTTGGGTTTAGATGTATGTGTTTTGAACCATATTGGTTTGTTAACTATTGTGTCTTGGTTAATAAAACGGTTTGAGTTAGACAATTGTTTTGTTTTTCTTGTGTTGTGTTGTGTGTTTGCTTGGTTTGGATTGGATCTGGTTGTTTGTGGGTGGTGTTGATTTTGTGGACCATGTGTTTGATGTTGGTTGTAACAGGAGCTTTTATATCATGGAAGAGTTGAAGATGACAGGAAATGTTGCGAACGGTGTTCATGTTGAAGGGGAAGGTAATGAGATGAATGTGAACCCTGATTCCCTTTCTAAGGAAACCTTTAGTCAGGGAAAAGGTGAAGGCGGTACTGCTAATTTTGGTGTTGATGGGGTGGTTGAGCCCTCCATTGAACAGCTTTATGAGAATGTGTGTGACATGCAGAGTTCGGATCAGTCACCGTCGCGGCAAAGTTTTGGATCTGATGGCGATGAGTCTAGAATCGATTCTGAATTGCGCCATCTAGTTGGAGGACGGATGAGGGAGGTAGAGATAATGGAAGAGGAAGTTGGGGAGGAGAAAGGGCATGACAGGAGCTCAAGTAGTGAAATATCTTCCGGATTGGATGGCTTGACCAATGATAAGAAATTGGATCAGGTGAATGAGATTCAGGAGGTTCAGCCTGCAGCTACTAGTTCTGGTTCCTCGGTAAAGTCTGTTAAAGCATCGAGTTCACGGATAGGACCTGATACTTCGCCCAAATCAACAGCCAAGGGAAAAAGTCCTGCCCCGAAACCTCCTATCGAAAGAAAGAACGGTAGGCCTTCGAGGAAACAAAGTAGTGGTGTTAGTGGTGTTACTGGCGTGAAGAATTTGAAGAATTCTCCTTTGGGAAATAAGTCAGTGTCACAAAACCGTGTTGAGAAAAGGGCCGAGTCCGTATTAGACAGACCTGAGAGGGCACCGATATTACTAAAACAAGCAAGAGATATGATTTCATTCGGGGATAGTCCTTATAAGGCTCTTGACTTAGCTCTTCAAGCAATGAAACTGTTTGAGAAGTTAGGTGATGAGAAACCGAGTTTGGAGCTGGTTATGTGTTTACATGTTATTTCAGCAATACATTGCAGCTTGGGTCAATATGGTGAGGCAATTCCAATTCTTGAACGGTCAATTGAGATTCCTGTTATTGGGGAAAGTCAGGAACATGCCCTTGCTAAATTTGCTGGTCACATGCAACTGGGAGACACCTATGCTATGCTGGGCCAGCTTGAGAATTCAATTAAGTGCTATACCACTGGATTAGAAGTCCAGAAGCAGGTTTTGGGAGATACAGACCCAAGAGTTGGTGAAACTTGTCGGTACGTGGCTGAAGCCAATGTTCAGGCTTTGCGATTTGATGAAGCTGAGAGGCTTTGTCAGATGGCTCTAGACATTCATAAAGCAAATAATTCAGCTCCATCTCTTGAAGAGGCAGCTGATAGGAGGCTCATGGGCCTTGTATGTGATACAAAGGGAAATCACGAAGCTGCTCTTGAGCATCTTGTTCTAGCCAGCATGGCAATGGTCGCTAATGGCCAGGAAGGGGATGTGGCTTCTGTTGACTGCAGCATTGGAGACGCATACTTATCTTTGTCTCGATATGATGAAGCTATCTTTGCGTATCAGAAAGCTTTAACAGCTTTCAAGACCAACAAAGGAGAGAATCATCCAGCAGTGGGATTTGTCTTTGTGCGTTTGGCTGACTTGTATAACAGGATAGGGAAGATAAGGGAATCAAAATCATATTGTGAGAGTGCACTTAAAATATACGAGAATCCACTTCCTGGAGTTCCTCTAGAGGAGATTGCTAGTGGTCTTACAAATATTTCAACTATCTATGAGTCTATGAATGAGCTTGAACGGGCTCTGAAGTTACTGCAGAAAGCACTGGAGATATACAATGATGTCCCTGGTCAGCAAAGCACAATAGCTGGAATTGAAGCTCAGATGGGAGTCATGTACTACATGTTGGGGAACTTTTCTGAATCTTACGAAACTTTGAAGACTGCTATTTCAAAGCTTCGTGCTATTGGAGAAAAGAAATCATCTTTCTTTGGTATTGCTCTTAATCAAATGGGACTTGCCTGTGTGCAACGGTATGCCTTAAGTGAGGCTACAGAATTATTTGAAGAAGCAAAGAGTATTTTGGAACAAGAATATGGTCCGTATCACCCAGAAACACTTGGGGTATGCAGTAATCTTGCTGGCACATACGATGCAATTGGCAGGTATTCGCCTTTTTCTCTTCCTTTTTGGGTCATTTCCGTTTTTCTTTTTGCAGATATCTTTTCACTATTAGGCATATGCAGCACTTTCAATTTACTGCGACATTAAGAAGGCTAATAGTAAGATGATATGTTATATATTAATAGTCTGCCTAATCCAGTCACGCGACTCAGTATGTTAATTGAGGCATGCTCATGCAACTCGTGAATATAATGACCGATTTTCATTGTGGCATTCATGTTGAGTTTGTTCACTATTTTAATGTCACTTTCTTTCCTCTAAGCCATTACATTAACAACATACAAACAATTGCATCTTCTCATGGGGTTTGATATTTTCTATTTCAGAATGGATGATGCAATTCAAATTCTGGAGTACGTTGTTAGCGCGAGGGAGGAAAAGCTTGGGACAGCAAATCCTGACGTGGATGATGAGAAGAAAAGGTTGGGTGAGTTGTTGAAGGAAGCAGGAAGAGTTCGGAGCAGAAAAGGCAGGTCACTGGAGAACCTTCTTGATGGCAATGCTCACACTGTAAACAATGTTGTCATCAGGGTCTGACGATGATTTATACCAAAGACTCGTGAAAGAAAAGCCATGCTTTACAGGAACTCAAAGTAGCATATGCTGAAAGGCTGAAAAGATAAACCTGCAGTCTGGACAGTATTAATTTATTGGTTATAATTGAATGATTGAATAGTGTTTATCATTGATGAGGTAAAATTGGAAGAGTGTAATTTTTGTGCTAGATTATTTTTGTTTAAAAGCTATGTTATTGTTTATATGATATTATGTAAGTAATTATGGTGTATAGATACTCCCCTTGTTTGTGTATACAACATTTTCCCCCTCATTTCACATATCAAGAGAAGACTTATTTTTTCTCCCTTTGTTCAAGACTCTACATTGCCGAAATTAGCTTAATGGTTGACAGTTACGTATATGTTGTTTCTTAAGTGAAGTTTGATACAGAATGGAATAAATAAATGATTTGGAGTCTTGCCTAAAATGTCCAAAGAACTCTTATCATAAGACTAAATTGGATCAATCATATGGCTCCAGGGCCTAGTCTTGAATTTTAGGATTCTTTTGCTAGACCCTATAACTCTGTTTAAATTTATTTATTAGTTATTTATGCATCAAAAGATAGAATTTATCACTGTATTTGTTTCTGTTATGATTTCACTTTCATTTATTGCATTGGAAAGCTACAAACTTTTCTCTTTTCTACTTTTATTTTAGCATCTACTAGACAAAGTATAAATTATACTTGTTCTGTTAGTCTACAATATATATCTATCAAAGACCACAACTCTCATCATCATTTATTAGGCATTTGAATTAAACACGTATAGAAATGCATGAAATACAGTAATACTTCTTACTACATTACTTTTGAAACCTCAAAAGTAGATGCTATTTATTTAGGACGTAAAACGACACACAGACATGGAACAACAGCAGAACAACTTATGTAAGAAACTTAATAAGGTGGTAGTGGTGCCAATTCAAAGTGCCATTAGTTTGAGTCATCCATCACTTATGGGTTGAGAGAGGGATGGTAATGGGTTCAGTGAAACGAGTCTCGTGCTTCCAAAGCTTGAATTCTCCCTTTACAAAATCATAGTAACCCCCCAAGAGTCCTATGGTCTTGTTCCTTATTCCTCTTTCAACATATGGATATGTCCTCAGGTTCACCAACGAGTTATTCACTGACTCCTGCATCACAACATTACAAAATGGTCACTACTCATTGTTTAATGTTAAAAGCATGGTAGTTGAATCAAAATTGAAGTACATAAAACCTTTTCACAGAATTTGCATTGTTCGTCGAAATCATAGCCTTCATATTCTTTCAGAACGTGGAGTTTAGCTGGCAAACCAATTTTCACCCAATCATCTATGAAGTCACTGCACATTTCAATTTAACAATGTAAAAAAGGGTTCAAGCATGGCTAATTGGAGACTTGTTCCTTCCTACACATTATATACACTTTTAGTTTAACTCTTCTACGAAAAAGAAGGAATTAAAATCTTGAAATTAGCTATGTATTTTATATATAGAAATTAATTCTCACAAGGGGGCTGAACAATCTTCTGGATGACTCATAAGCCTTCGGATTCCACCGCAGCGACTGTGACCAATGACCAGAATGTTTGGTACCTGTAAAAACATATGGTTGGTCTTATATATGTTGAGATTCCTCTATGCACTAAAAACCAAAAATAAAGTAATTGGTTCTAGGGAAAACTATAATAAACCAATCATCACCTTGAGAGCAGTGATAGCATACTCAATGGCTGCACCAGTTCCACTGTGCCTTAGCTGTTGAATGAACAGGACATGACAGTGAGAAATTTAACCTCTTTTTGTTTAATTTTACGAACAGATGGAGAAGGAATTTCAGTAATATAATATAAACTTAAAAGTAAAATAAAAGTCTTGTTAACCAAGTTCCTAAATTCCATTTGATCTCCATCATAAAAAAATTGACTTAAGTTAATAGTCTTTTCAATAGTGCAAGCAATTCATGACAGAAGTGAATAAAGTTTCTTTCTGCTACAACCAAAAGTTCTACTTTTTAAACAAGGAAACAACCTCCAGAATGAACAACATCCGGGGATGTGCTGATTGAAGTAAACATGTTATTTTAGGGTTATATAAGTTGAAGTGCTGAGTTGATGAAAATAATACATTTTAGAAAAGTTTTGTATCATCTTAGATAAGCAATAAAGTGGGTGATAATAGTTATATAATATACTGTTCATGGTTTTAAACATCTATGTCAAAGATACTTTAAACTTGTATTTGACTTTTGTTATACTCTTGTAATAAAACATTTGGATAATCTGGATATATTTGGGATCAAAAGGTTGATGTATTTGGGATCATAAGGTACGAAAGAGTTGTTCATGTGACGTAAAAGTTTTAGATCGTGTTATTTTCGGGTTATTATTATACGACTTTTTTTCATGAGAATATGAGAGAAATGAACCTGATTAAATGTAGGGACCATGTTAGCAATGTTGCGGACCATGAAAGCTTCTCCAGGTTGGAAATGGAGAATAGTTGAAGGACTCACTCGAGAGTCAGAGCAAGCAAACACCAGATACTACATCATATTCAGAACATATCAAAATTAGAATGTCAAAAGTGGTGAAAAATGGTGATAAAATTTGTAACTATTCGTCACCTGGGGGCTTTGGCCATTGGCAAGTTTGGCATACAGATCCGGGTTCCTACTGCAAGATATAAATAAACAAAAAGAAACATGAGAAATTGTTGAATATGTATCGTGTTACTCTTTTGCATCAACACAATAATGAAGATTTGAATTTGGAGTTTACTCGAAATTGTTGATCCTGAAGTAAGTGAATCCGAGTATGATTCTTTGCAGAGCAGGGTCATGAAGTTTTTGCAACTCAGCTATGGCTTCTTCAACTTTTTCTGCTGCCACTTCATTAAGCTCCTCCTTTTCTCTGTAATCACTAAGCTACAAATGTTATTACTAGCATAACTATTGTATATCTTATGGTTAAAGAGTCTTCAAGGATTTTAGTTCATCAAGGAATGAAGTTGAATAAGTTTAGAAATTTCTTTTAGCTATTTAAATTCAAGTATACAAATATTTTTAAAATTTTGTACAGTAAATAAATCAATAAATATGTTTGTAATTTAAGTTTTACACATTTTTATTTCCAGTCATTTTAATTTTCTTTGCTTTTCGACAAATATCGTATGTACAAATTCAGTTGTCACTAAATTTGGAGCTATAAATTTAACTTAGTGGTAAATGTTTATAAATTTAACTTGGTGGTAAATGTTGGAAAAACATAAAATAAAAACAGTTGTCGCTAAATTTAAATATAATTTTGATTCTCTTAATTTTGAAGGACTAGTGACTTTAATTGGATTCGACTCTTATTGATATTTTAATTAAATTTATGCACATTTGATTCATTTTTTTTTTCAAATTTTTGAATAAATAGTTAATTTTTATGTTTAAAATAAAAAATTAGTACTTTACTTCATTTTCTTTTACCTAAAATCCTTTAGTTTTACCCTTTTATTAAAAAATCCTTCCAAATTAAACAGTTTTAAACCTTCTTCTTCTCAAAAACTCATTAATCAAAACATTAGATTTTGTATGAAGTGAAAAAGAAATAAATAAAGAAAACTTAATTTTTACCTCTTTTGATATTCATCTCTCATCTTACAAAATCATACAAATTTTATCACTTGTTTTCTATTTATAAACTTTCGAAAAAAAAAAATCACATTTCTTTCGTAGAAACTCCTAAGTATTTTGGTAAAAAGGATAATTTAAAGGTTTTAAATAATACAAAATTTACATGGAGACGAAATTTTGCCAAATTTTAAAATGAAGAGACTTAAATATAACTTGAAAATTATAGAAAATGAGCACGTGATATAAATAAAGAAAGAAAAACCACAATTAAACTTATATTTTTAAATTATAAACATTCTATAATTTTATTTCTTTAACTGATAACATATGATTCAAATTAGTTTATTGTGCATCATTAAACTAGTTTAAGGGTAAGAAAACAGTGTAATAAAGGAAAGTGATTTGCATGTGATTGAAGTTTAGAAATAATTAATTAACCTGAGAAGCTTCTTCAGCTCTTCAATGGCCACTTCAGATGAATGTTTTGCCATTCTGATCTGCAAATTCCAAAACTGTTACTAATTAATTACAATGCCATCAACAAACCATTTCATTATTTAATGGATTTCTTCAAACTTAATATAAAACCTTTTCAACACAATGTTTTTGAAATTTTCCAGAATTTTTTAATTGAAAAAAAGAATATTTTTATAAAAATAAAATTCAAAATCACTTGTAACTTGTATCTATATGTACATATTATAATTGCAATTAGATTGGCTTTGATATCAATCACATCTTTGTGACAAGAGTCATTTCATATCCTAATATTTTTATTTATTTACTTTTTATTTTATTTTATTACATCATTATTAAGATCTCTTTACTACCACTTTTACCGTTTAAAGAATCTTATAAGATCCACTTTTATTAATATTTTATGTTTTCGAAACAAAGAAACATTTTTTATTCTTATGACTAAACATTATATTTAATATTTAACATCCATTTCAACAAAGAATTCTTATAAAACTTAAATCTTAAATTCATAATTCTAAATATGACATATGCAATAAAAATGTACCTCATGAATTTTTTTAAATCTTTAACATGAAAAAAAATCATGAAAAAAACTTGTCATACTACATATTACATTCACTTTCTTTAACTTGAAAAGAAAAAGTTTATTGTATTGCAAAATATCATTTCCCAAACGTGAATTTCTAAGTAAATGCAAACAAATTTCTGCATAAAATTTATTTGAAATATAATCTAGTAATATATATACATACACACACACACACACACATATATATATATATATATATATATATATATATATATATATATATATACAAATATATAAAAATTATTTATTATAAAAACGTTGTATGCATTTCTTAAAATGAAATAACACGATAGATACTACAAAAGTTAATGCAAAAACAAAAGAAAATAACTAAAATTAAGGGAAACTAAACTCATGCAGGATTAGGGTAACAAGCAATTTTTTTTCACCTTTTCTTGCTCTGAAAAAATATAGCAGAACTAAGAACTAAGTTGCTTGAGAGATTTTCTGAGGAAAGAGATGAAAGTAACAAAGTTTTGGTTGTGCTTTTGTCAGTTCCAGGGTCTCCTATATATAGCTGACAACAAAGATTGTGAGGGTTTTCTTAAGTTTTTTATTTATTTATTTATTTAACACTTCCCTTTATTTTATTCAAATAATGTTTTCTCTCTATTGATTTGACATTTCTAGTGGAATATGAAAATGTCAAGAAAAGAATTTTTAAATAATATATAGCATTTATAAAACAATTTTCACAAACACCGTCCATGAAACAACACTACCCCTATGATAATAAAAGGTGGAAGCTAGTGTGACTTTTATAGTTGAGATTGAGACCACGATGATATGGACAAGTTTTTAACCCTTTTTCCATAAAAATATTTGTTTACGAATTAAAATAAACGTTTTCAAAAATATAAAAAATTTAATTTATACACAAATTCATTTTAATTTATAAATAAGTATATTTTTTCAATCCCAAAATTTTTTATACAGTTTGTCCAAACAAATTAAATATATCTTAACTGGAAGATTGGGATTTTTGTTTATGTTTAAAAGTTATCCTACTTCAGTAAAATTTAAGTTAAGAAAATGTTATTAAAATACATTAAAGATGGTTACATTATCTAATAAAAAGTAATTATCAAATAAAGCTCAAAGATATACTGATAAAAAAATATAGTAATTAAGATAAAAAATATTTGAAAATTACATATTTTTGTGTTTTAACATTAATTATTGGCTTAAATAGTCATTTGGTCCTAGTTTTGGTCGACTTTTTTCACTTTGTTCCTACTTTTTAAATTGTTTTCAATTTGGTCCTACTTTTCGTTATATTTTTTCAATCAACTCCTTTTCGTTAACTCCGTCTAAATCGTTAACGGATATGAACAGTAACTGCCACGTGTCATTTTGTGATTTTTTAAATTTTTTAAATTTTTTTTAAATTTTTTTTAAAAAAAAATTTTATATAAAAAAAATGTACACGTGTCAAGCTCATATTATGCCACGTGTCATTTTTTATTTTTGATTTTGATTTTTTAATTTTTTTTAAATTTAATTTTTTTAATTAAAAAAAATTCACGTGTCAAGCTAATATCATGCCACGTGTCAGAGTCAGTTTTTTATATTCAATTTGGTCCCAATATTCGTTAATTGCTTTCAATTTGGTCCTAAATGTTTTTTTTAAATTTAACATTTTTGTTCCTCTCCAAATTGAGACAAAATTTAATTTGTATATATTAAAATGCATATTTTTGTTAAATATTTTAATTTAGAATTAAAGTTAGTTTAAAATTAAATAATTTAAACCTCTTAAAATCTTAAATTAATGGTGCAATTGCTTTTTTTCGTTTTAATTTTAAACTAACTTTAATTCTAAATTAAAATATTTAACAAAAATATGCATTTTAATATATACAAATTAAATTTTGTCTCAATTTAGAGAGGAACAAAAATACTAAATTAAAAAAAAAAATTAGGACCAAATTGAAAACAAATAACGAATATTATAACCAAATTGAATATAAAAATCTGATTCTGACACGTGGCATGATATTAGCTTGACACGTGGATTTTTTTTAATTAAAAAAATTAAATTTAAAAAAAATTAAAAAATCAAAATCAAAAATAAAAAATGACACGTGGCATATAAAATTTTTTTTTAAAAAAATTTAAAAAAAATTTAAAAAATTTAAAAAATCACAAAATGACACGTGGCAGTTACTGTTCACATCCGTTAACGATTTAGACGGAGTTAACGAAAATGAGTTGATTAAAAAAATATAACGAAAAGTAGGACCAAATTGAAAACAATTTAAAAAGTAGGATCAAAGTGAAAAAAGTCAATCAAAACTAGGACCAAATGACTATTTAATTATTTATATAAAATTACCAATATAATACCCCATAAAATATATCAAAATAACTTATGTAAACCTCTAACCTATATTACTAAAGCATATTATAATCTATATATACATACATCTCTTTCAAAAATAACATTTAACTACTTTCCTTGAACTTGTGTTTAACTTCTTTCCTTGAGCTTGAATTCACGTACGATCGATTACCTAAGTTACGATACAAACAATAAATAAAAATGTATTTAGAATTAAACTGTAATATTATAAACAAAATAATTTTATATAATTTCATTACAATTGCACATTAAAGGTTAACAATATTTCCATTTCACAAGACATTCTTTACACATACACACATGTAATAATAAATCGTACTAAGAATCTATACAACACAGCTCTATTCATTAATGGATATTTATTGATGTCTTTGAAATATTTGTATTATTCATATCATACTAGATAATAACATCCCACCAATTTTAGTAGCTCAAAAAATACAAATTTCCTGAAAGATATGAATAAATATCATATTTTGACAACTCAACACCGCTATCACTCGACAATAGGGATGGCAAGGGTCTGGCCCGACGAACTAGCCCATAGGTTCGCCAAAAAAGCAAGAGGCAGGCCAGGACATTAAGCCTGCTGACTCGCAACCTGCGTAGGTTAGCCCACGGGCCACATAAAAAAAACTTGTACTTATGTATATTAGTTACTTTCCTTCTGGACTTCTAGATGAACGTTTCAAATTTTTGTATAATTGAAAACACCAAGTATTATATATTCTTGAATGTGCTAAAATTTGAATAATACATTGTGTATGTCAAAGTACAAATATGAATATGATGAAAATGTTGAATTATCAAATTAGCATCCAACTTCCCAAAGTCTTTGCTTAATTTTGTGAATTTGTTAAAGTCTCCCAATTTGTTGAATATTAAAAGCTTTATCATAAGATTTAAAATAAATAAATTGGCGGGCTGGTCCGCAGCCCGTACTTATGCGGGTTAGGCCAGAATTTTCAACCAGCGTTAAAAATGTGGGGTGGGCCAGCCCGACCCGCATTAGCATCCCTACCCGGTGCCATCTTAGCACCGCTGGGCACCATCAGTTAAAATGTGAAATAACAGCTTTTGTGAAGCCACCGCCCTACGCAACTAGCCATCGCTCGACCACCACCTCACCATCGCCCAACCCTATAAAGCGTTAGGATCAATTATTGTGGAGTCTGATGCGGGATTTGCCTCAAAATCAATCATTTTTTGTCTAATCATGCTTTCTTGAAGTCTAGCTTGTCTTTTTCCACTATAGTTGCTTCCTATTCACTTATTTAAACAAGCATAAAACAACTAAAATATTAAAAAAAGCACAAAAATAAGATAAAATTGAGGATTAAACAAGGTAAAAGTTAGGAAAAAATTACTTTATTCACTAAAACAAACAAACCAAAACTCATAAAAATCAAAATTATCAATGATCATAGTAGGTGGACAAATCACAAGCCAAACAAAACTAGGTAAGCTAGTGTAATTAAAACAACACACAATAATGAAAATTTATCATATCATAATGAAATCAATTTCTATCAATATAACCATCAAATTGTTTTAACAACCATCAAATATCTACAAGACATGTTCCATAATGGCCCACAAGACTTAGCCATTTGACTCTAGTTCTAGAAAACACATTTATTGAGTAGAGTCATAGATTTTGCGCATGTCATACCATCTCACACTCCCTAAAGGGCACACTTTCACAAAGCAATAAAATAAGACCAATGTTCTCCTTAAGTATAACATGGTAAATTCCTTATACTTGCATGGTTCAATTTTATTTCATACTAAAGCACCAAATCATAGGAATCCTAAATAGAGTCAGGATAATCTCATCAAATCATAATTCAATATACCTTAAGCTCAATAATTCAACACATATGTATAATTAAAATAATAAAAAAACATAAAAATTATGTGATTCATAAAGTAGTGTCTGCCAGAACCTCCCTAGTGCTCAACACCTTCGATTTGTCCTTCGATGACAATCAGTGCGTTTGGAGCAGAGAGAAAAGTAATAGTAGAATTTCCCATTTTTCTGAAATGTTACAGAATTATTCATTGTATTGATTTGACATGCATTTCCTAGGAAAACAGCCACAATATCAGTGAAGAAGGGATCAGACATATTGGGAGCATCCATCTATGATAAGGTTATAAAATTTTGTTTTTCACACACAATCATAAAATAGGGAAGTGAGACAAATATCACATAAAAAAATACAGCATATCATAATAAGATAAAATGAAATGAAAATTCTCCCAAATCCATATAACTGGATTTTATTATACTTTATAAAGATATTGATTAATTTTGTAGTGACTAGTCAGGATAAATGAGCTCATGGCCAACAAAGTAACTCAAGAACATCTCATCTTAAGTAATACTAACTCGTTTAAATCCCCAAGGTCATACCTCCAACTACAATAATCAAATCTTTATTTATCATAAACTTTATTTCAATATTAAACCATATAATTATATAAATAAATAAATAGGATCAATGAATAATTAAAATAAAAATGACCAGTACGTAATTGGAGATAAATATAAATAAGTAAATGAGGGTAAATATAAATTGAGTAAATAGAACTAGTGCATAACTAGAGATGAATATAAATAAATAAATAAATAAATAAATAGGAACGAGAACTAAATATAAATTAGAATGAGGTTAGGGACACCTCACTTATAGAGATAAAAATAATTATGAACAGATAAAAATAATCAAAGTAAAAAAAATAAAATGATAGATGTCTCCTCCCCTTACCTTATTTATTGTGGAAATTATACCAAGGTTGTACTGAGACTTTGATGATATATAAAATTTGTCCTCTTTCTTACTTCTCACACGCAGGACTCTTTCTGTTTCTCTTTTTTTGTTCTCAAATGTCTCTCTTCTCTTTCTCATTTCATTTACCTCATCCTATTATAGTATCATATGTAGTCATTGCTTTAGTTTAAATTGAACTCAAATTCTTTTGGTTTTGCTGTTTCCGTTTGAAAGGAATTAGTCGTTCCTGGATTTTTTTTCTCTTTACAGTAAAATGATAGAATCTAATTTAATGTTACTTTATCCTTTCATTTCCTTTTTTATATATAATAATAGTTTCTCTGCCGTTATATACTTGTTACCTTTTTTTTTATCCTTTTGCTTTAATGTACAGTAGAAAATACCTTTGTTTTAAGTTCTTGTACGATAATATGTATTTAAAAGTGTTTTAATATTAATTCAATTGTATAAAATCTTATAGCTCTTTTAATTTAAAAATTAGTCGTATCGAATATGAAAATATATATTTTATATATAAGTAATTTTAAAAAAAATCTAATTAATCTTATTAGGATATATTTTAAATTGTCCTTAATAATTCTAACATTATATGAAAAATAGAATTTTAGTTAAATATAATTTCCTAACATAAAATATTCTTACTAAAAAATTTTATATATATATATTATTTTATTTTATTTTAGATGTTACAGAATTTGGCAACTCTGGTATTGTCTAGCGTCATATTAGTGATCAAATCCTAATTTAATTACAATAGGTTATCCAATTTGCTTATTTATGTAATTTCATCTCCCTTTAGTTCAAAATACTAGGTTTAGTTCAAAAATAAACCGTAGACAAATTGGATAATCCTACTATAATCAAATTAGTTCCACAGACACAATTTCCATTCAATCAAACAACGAATTCAATAAATCAACAGTTTCAATTCATCATTAAAATCAATACGCTAAACATAAATTCATTGATAATTAAACTAGTTTCTCTTATCAAAAAGGAGAGTTTGTCACTCAAAAAAACTTTGCATAGTCAAACTCCTTAGATAGCTCTAACTATGCAAAGAGAGCTCAGATTAATGATCTGAATACACCCTCATGACTACAAAAAGAATAGAGAATCAAATTGAGCTACCTAAAGTCACATGTAAACCTCTTAGAGCCCACATGCAACAAGATCATGATTGACCCAAGTAAAAAAATTAAAGAGGAAACTTACTCTATTCACAATTTTGATTAGACATATGTATTGCTTTCAATGCCAAAAGTTCTAAGGTAGACTCAGATGTTTAAAGAGATGAGATATTGTATCAAAAACTTAGAAAGAAGGTAGAAGAGGTTCATAGAAAAATATTTGGGTTAAATATGGTTTTGGTCCCTTAACTTTTAGTCAATTTTGGAATTAGTCCATTTTGAAACTTTGAACCAATGTAGTTCTTCATCTTTCGAAATACGTGGATTTAGTCCTTTTAATTAAATTTTGTTAAGTTTATTTGACATTTCAAGCGCGTTTCAATATAGTATTTGACTTAACATTAAAACAAAAATGTGTCAAACAGTATAAACAACTCAAATACAATCCTGAAATGCGTACAAAACATCAAATAAATCTAACGAAATTTAATTAAAAGGACTAAATTTACATATTTCGAAAGATGAAGGACTAAATTGATTCATAGTTTCAAAATGGACAAATTCCAAAATCCACTGAAAGTTAAGGCACCAAAAACATAATTAATCCTGAATATTTTAGACAAGTGAAGACTCACTACTAGAAATTCTCATATTACATGGGATTTTTTTTTTTTGCAAATTTGTTAAAAAAATTTGCAAAAAAAAAGACTTTTTTCTGGCAATTTTTGTAAGAATTTTAATTGGCAGGTAATTCCTTCGTGGGTAATCATTTCCTACAAAATTATAAAATTTGCAAGTATTTCTTACAAAATTTGTTACGAAAAGTGTTTTATACAAAATATTTTGCAAGAAAATTGGTAGCAATTTCTTGCAAAAAAATTTTCACAACAAAATTGACAAAAAATGTGAATTTTTTTCAAAACAAAATTGACAAAAAATGTGAATTTTTTTAGTAGTGACTTTTATAAAATAAAATTCATTTTAATATAATTCTATTTATAGTTTGACTTTTTAATAATAAAATATTCAAATATCATTTATAAAATCATTTATAATCTCAACTAATTTTTCTAAATCTTCACATTTAACTTCAACCACATGTAACATTAATTTCACATCCACACCATTCTAGTTAATTTTGACCATATAAAGTCTAATGTTTAATTCAAGCAAATTCAAATGTATCATAAAATCCAATGTGCGTTGATCAAAATTATCCCACTCTAATGTTCTCAACAAGTTAGTTATCCAATATTGTCTTTTGTTGAAAATTTATCTTCCAATGTATACTTAAATTTATAGACTAATGAGGCATTTAAAAAGTAAACTTTTATTATGCATTAAAATGTCCCAAGTTATACATATCTGAAAGTTCCTATTGTCTACGGACCGCATGTTTTAAATTTTTCATGTCATGTTAGATTTGGTTGCAAGAAAAAAAAACAAGCATATATTGTCTTATATATGTGCAATAATTTTTTCAATCAATTTTCGAAATACATATATCCCTTATAATTAGTGTATTGATTAATTAACTAATATCTTTTTAAATCAATGGAGTTTTAAAAATATCAACATTAATAATTTATAAAGAAAAATTAATTTAATGCAGTAAACACGTAGGTCTCCATTCATGTTCACACAAAATTTAATGCAGTTCTCCCAACATGAATCCACGTTTGGAACGTTTTATTTGGTCAAGTAGAACCACTTTCTACTCTCTTTTTCTCGATATCTGAAAAATTATTTTTTTTAACGAATATTTTTATGCATTACATTTTAGAAAATTATCATGTTTCCATATGAAAAATCAAGTACAAAGGTGGCAAAGTGTTTGACTAAGAACCAAATGTTAAAATCAATTACAAACACGTGAAATACTTAAAAATTATTTCGTAATTGTTTCACATGGTTGAAATATATTTGTACTCTTAAAAGAAAAAAGGAATGAACTGATTATTTTATTATTAATAAAAGTAATAATGCACACTTTTAACGTGATCAGGTACTAACAATGTGGGCAGGGACGATATCGGTGGAGTAAAGGCGGGTTTTGTTATCTCATATATATTTTTATAAAAAAAAAATTATATACATTTTCATTTACAAATTTAACGGATATAAAGTTTTTGTCTCATTCCTATCTTCATCAGATAACGGGTATATTTTTGCATCTATATCCATATTCATTTTCTTTTCAATATTAATTAATTAATTTTTATAAAATATAAAACAATTACGGTAAAAAAAACATAATATTATCAAATATTCAATATTAAAAGGGAGTTATTTCTTTGATATCAAATATTTAGAAAAAAAAATTATAATTATATACATTTTAAATTAGAATACCAAATAAAATTTCATGAAAACCAAAACATTTATTAAATTTGTAAACATTAATGGAACCTAGTTTATAAATTTAAAAATATTTTTAAAAAATTAAAAAAAGAAAACAAATATTTAAATTAAAATATATTTTAAATGTCTGTTTACTTCAATTTTTTAAATTTAAATGAATATTTTTTTATACACTAATAAATATACATCACTTGATCAAAATCACGCAAAGAACAAATATTAAGCAAATAATAATAAAATTTTAACATAGATCTTGTATCTTTTAAACTTCAATATATGTTGGATGGTGATAAAAAAATTCATGGAAATTACATTAAATTTTTATATTATAGTAAATAAAATTTATTTATACAATTATAATGACAAAATTACAGTATGATTGATAATGAGTTAGAAAATAAAAAATAATTATATAAAATATATCAAAATAGTATTCTATATGATAAAAATAAACAACAAATAAAAATATTAAAAAATTATCAAATGTGTGTCTTAGAAACAATTGGAGAGACTATTGAATGAAATTGCACAAGGAAAACAGATGTATAATTAAGGGTATGATAAAATGAAAAATACCTTAGAGATTTGAGAAAACTTTTCAAATATCAACATAATATGGTTGAAAAATAACGAAAATTGTTTTAGCGAAATAAAAGAGTTATTCAAATTAAGCAAAAATTAATAATAATAGAGTAAAGGAGATAAATTTGTTATATTACCTAGTAAATGAAATGTTTATGTTATTAAATATTTAAATTGAGAGTGTTTAACAAAGGAAAGAAAAATGTGAAAGGAAAATATACAATAAATGTAAATATTAAAAAAGAATAGAAATATTAAAAGGTGAGACATAAAAAATATTTAATTGACATGCATCATTTCAACATAATTGCATAATGGTTATGATAAGATGAAAAATATATTGGAGATATGAATGAGTTTCATGACAAACTAACCAATTAGAATAAATAAAAAATAAAAAGTTTCTAGTACTATATATATATATATATATATATATATATATATATATGTTCCTACTAGGACCAAACGTCCCTAGAGGGACATAAACTTATGCAAGGCCCGAAAAGTTCCATACGATCCTGATGCCTACTCTACCTGGGTGGCATAGCCTCAACGAGCGCGGGGTGCCTGCAAAGACACTTTGAAGTTTAAGTCAGCAAAGGCACAAGTAAGTGAATAATAATTAGTGAATCATAATCATACCTCGTAAATTGTGAACTATTTATACAACCTAGATGGACATTGCTTGTTGGGCCTAAGGTTTACGAGGTTGCTCCATCCTAGGATTTCCTTAATCAACTTATATGCTCTTAGTTGCTTTGTGATTCATACTTCTGCCTAGTTGGATCTTGTACTGTAGTACTTTAGATGAACAATGGCATGATAGCTTCTGTCTTTGCCAAATGTGGACTTCGTTGTGATGTTCTCTACGACTCTGTGTGGATTGGGTCGAGACAGCCTCCACCACCCCCTACGGGTTGGGCGCGTAGGTTAGCCGAGATGGTCTCTACCACCTCCTACGGGTTCGGTCGAGACTTATTCGACCCTACAGATACAATATATATATATATATATATATATAT
>Ga0214544_1003925_pt1 | contig 30262 bp, 13 predicted proteins | sample CNSS3metaG_FD_160074 | JGI IMG/M metagenome (GOLD analysis project Ga0214544, IMG submission 160074) | Root nodule microbial communities from cowpea collected in UCLA plant growth center, Los Angeles, California, USA - CNSS3 | ecosystem: Host-associated > Plants > Roots > Nodule | place: USA...
AATAATTTTTTTTTTTTTTTTTGAAGAATTTAGATTTCTTTGTAATGAAATACCTTGTTTGGATAGAGAAATTTAAAAGAATTTAAATTGCAAGCATTTTTTTTAGTATTTCAATTAGCTAAATTAGTAGAAATTAAATAGGTGGAATTTGAAATTCTTCTCACTTACAACTTCACACTCTAGACTCTATGGACCTTTAATTTTATAAATTATTTAAATATTTTAAGTTGACAAATATTTTTAAAATTTAATTTAAAAATTTTATACATTAAAATAAAGGCTTAATTATATTTTGAGTCCTTGATAAATTTTTTGTGGTTGCTCCTTGAAATTTTAAAACTTTTTAGTTCCTACACTTAAGTGTCGTTGTTAACTTTGTAATGTGGTAGTTATCTTGTATTGTGACTTTCTATAAATATCGCCACATAATGTTTGTTAGAAAAGACGGTGATGACGAGATTTTTTCTAAATAATTACTGTATTTAACGAAAATAGTTTTTAAAATTAATTAAAATTAAAAAAATGACAAATTAACAAATTAACAAATTAAAAAATTAAAAATAAATAAGTAAATAATTAAAAAAATATAAAACATGTAACGGAAAAACTTATAAAAACAAAATATAAAAAATATAAAATATAAAAAATTAAAAATATTAAAAATTAAAAATATAAAAATATAAAATTACAAAAATAAAAAAATATATAATTTCATAATTACAAAATTATAAAATAAAATAAAATTTTTTATTTTATAATTTTAGAGTTTTATAATTTATAATTACAAAACTACAAAATTAAAAAAAATTATATTTGTATATTTTATAATTTCATAATTATGAAATTATATATTTTTGTAATGTAATAATTTTATAATTTGTTATTTTTTGTAATTTTATATTTTATATTTTTTAATTTTTAATTTTATAATTTTGTTTTCATAATTTTACATTAACTTGTTTTATATTTTTGTAATTTGTAATTTTTTAATTTATAATTTAAATTAAATTTAAAAATTATTTTCGTTAAATGCAGCAACTATTTAGAAAAAATCTCGTCATCAAGGTATGTTGTAAAAAAATATTATGTGGAAACATTTATGGAGAGTACCAGTGTAAGTGTCACATTAGAAAGTTAACACAATCAACTTAACTATAGGGTCTCAATTGAAAAGTTTTAAAATCTTAAAAACTTAATAGAGCACAAGAATTTATTAGAAACTCAATTGAAAGTTTCAAAATTTATCATATAGACTCCAAACATGAAATTGAAATGTAAGGTATTTTAATTTCTTTATCCAAACAAGTTATTTAAAAAATGAAGGGAGTTTAATTGCTAGCGATTCAAATACAATGCATTTCAATTTCTTAGCGTTGTTGAAATGCTTCATCCAAACACAAGGTAATAATAGTGTTAATTATCATCATTTCTTCATTATTGAAATCTACTATCCATTAGATAATTTTTTTTAAAATAATGAATGTATCTTTATTTCATATTTAATATTTGATATTTTAATATGAGAACAGAAATAATAATTTAATTGATGATAAATATGGGTTAAATGTGAATAAAATAAAAGGTGATAAATAGTGAGCAAATGCCACATATTACCTCAAGAATGAGATTATATGTAAGATAAAGGGGGATGATGTCTTTTATTGTTTTCAAATTTATAAAGAGTACCAAAAGTAGAAGGTAAAAGGGATACAACTTTGCATATTAAATATATTAAAAATATTCAGCAAAAAAATAATGTGTTCTTGTAACTAAAGTCAATATCAATTTTAAATCTTCATCGAAAATATAGTAAGTAGGTATATGCATTGATTTGAGTCATCTCAATAATCACCTAAAACCCCATAAATCAACTTACATTTGATTGTATCTAAAAAAATATTATCAGAGAAGAGGTGAAATCATAATTATAAGTACCTAAAAACATATACTTAAAATATACTTAATTACATAAGAATGATTAAAAGAATACAAAAAAAAATGATAATAAATAAAATACATACTTATATTGCTTCTTTTCCCACTACCCTACTTCTACTAGTCACTTACAAAATTTTTAATAAAATAATTACTAAAAAATCCTACATATGAAAATTTTGTAAAAAAATGAATAGGTTTGAAAATCATAAAAAGTAGATGAAAGTGCATCAAAACTAGAATCAAAGTTAAAGAAAATAAATAAAATTGATACGATTGGTGAAACACTAATCACCTATTACGATTTGACACTAATCATCCCTGTGGACGATCTATGGAGATAACAACTTCCTCCTCCTATATTTTTTTTTCTTTTCTTACACTCTATTTGTGAGCTACAAGTTCTCCACTAACATAAAAAGAGAACCCTACTAAACCACTCTCTAAAAACTTATATAGGTGAAATTCTTCTTGTACTCTCTTAGTGTTCTCCATTTCCTGTGTATTTATAGCATTGGATTACTAGTTGTTAATGCACTAGAAGACGGCCGCATGAACAATTATGTGAATTAGGATTTTGAACCATTTTTTGTCTACATGCTCAACCCTAATGGGCTTAGCCCAATTCAAGATGAGCTTTTTTTTTTTTATCTTAGTTTGTTCTTTCTATGATGGACTTGTGGTGTTCCTTTTATATACGTTGGAACATTTGTAAGTAATTTTTTAAATAGATTCTAAATTTATAAAAGGTATATTTTTGTGAACCTACTTAGTGACTACAAGATATTATCAAATAAATGTATATTCTATAAATAAAATTTACACCAAATTCAATTCATCATGAATTCATGCTATAAGAATTTGTCGTGATTCCTATAATAAATGAAACACTATATTTATAGTAATAATATTTATAATAACTAAATAAAAAATAATTATTTATATTTAAGTAGTGAATACAAACAAAAATAATTGGTATTTTATTATTAATAATGACTTTTATAAAATATAAATTATTAACAAAGTTTTATGCCTTAATTAAAATTAATAATGAGATTATTAGGTAGAAATTCCTTTTTTTTATTAGTTTAAAGTTTGTTCATAATGGGTTTCAAATCCTTTTAATTTTTTTATTATGTAGTTCCTTAAAACCAAGTTTTTGTTTTGTATGTCTTTTAAGATAAATTTAGTTTGATCTCTCACGTGTTTTTGTAATGGATTGTGAGGATTTAGTTTACTTTAGTTTGTTGTGAATGAGAGATTTGGATTGTTCGAGAAAGGCTTGTTAAAATGGGAACTAAAACAAGTGTTTGATGTTACATCTGACAACTTTGCATTGAAGTAAACTTGCATGAGAAGTTGTTGCCATGTTAGGAGAGAGGAAGAGGAAGCTTCCAATTGTGCATAAGATGACTTGGAACATAAAAACAACGGTTAAGGTGACTTGGAGTAGCAAGTTGAGAGCTCCAACAATCAAGACGACTGCACTTGGGCAACCTGTATTAGTCAATTATGTTTGGAAGGACGTGACCTGGATACCTGCTACCTAGGTTATGTTAGTTAATGTAGTTAAATCAACTGTAAGGGTAGTTGACTAGTTTTTAGAGGTTTCTTTGATTGGTTTTTACATGTTTTTCAGTTGCTTAGTTAGTTAGAGTATAAAAGGAAAATCTGGACATGGAAGAGACACAATTACACAATTCAACACTTTAGAAATTATATTACACATAATTCTCTACACTTTTAAAGTTTATAGGTTTTCTTTTGCTAATGCTTGAGGTTTTCTTGACTCCAAAATGAGTTTACACTCCAAGAGTTTTGGTATTATGTACTTTTTTTATTTCAATTAAATTTGCAAGTTGATTTTCTATTCTTTTACCTCTTTAACTTAATTCTACTGATTCAATTTCATTGTTTAACGGGACACGCTTTACTTGGAACCCTTACCTGGGACCTTTGCCAGGAAGACTTTCGATACTAGGACCATACTGCACTCGTCTGAGTCGGTTTTAACCATCGGCTTTGATACCACTTGTCAGGTTTTACAAAGGGGGTTTCATTGGGGAGAACAACACCAATGAGATCTGAGCCTAACCACATAAGACACTGACACCACTCTCAACCCAAAACCTTAAGGCAATGGGTTTATGGGTCTTGATTCTTATATAGTGCTCTACTTTCTCATTTGTGGTCAATGTGGGACTTAGACTCACACTTGGATTCCTAACAGCTAGCACTCCAAGCGTTTTAGTATTGTGCACTTTCTTTCATTTTAATTGAATTTGCAAGTTGATTTTATGTTCTTGTACCTTTTTCACTTAACTCTACCAATTCAATTTTATTATTATTTTTTTTCATTTTAAGTGTCATGTTTCATTCAATTATGCTTTTATCAAAATGTTACATTTATGTCTTCTTCTCCTGAATCAGATTTTGGATTTTCTCTTCTCGTTCAAGTGATTCTTAATTTTGCGACTTTACTAGACTCAATTATGGAATCATATTGAGTTATAGTGAATCCAAAGTGATTATCTATATTCTAAGGAACTCGAACATGAACCTTAGCATGTGGAATTAAGAATTACTTAAATTGGAACTTGAACTTTTATTTTTTGATTTAGAAGCATATCATGTTTTGACAACTCACACTGATGTTACTCTAACATGCAAATTTTCGATTTCTCAATTATTTAAACTTTAATTCATGTTTCCTTACTTGCTTTCATGATTTCAAATGTGCTCAAATGTTAGATTTTTTTGATAGGTTAGGCAGTTGTTTTAGTTATTTTAGTTTTCTTGTTTAGGTTAGAATTAGGATTTTTAATTCTAGTTATTTTCTTATTGAATTCTTTGTTCCATTAGTCAATTAGGATCAAAATAAACATGTTTTCATCTTCAATACTCAATTTAACTGATGTTGCATAGTAAAATAGGATTTAAAGTTGTTGTTACATTAGCATTAGTTATAGGTGTTGTCATTTTCAGTTTAGGCATTGATCATGGGTTTTTAGCTTTGTTTTCCGTTTTCACACATTTCATATGCATTATTTTAGTGATTCAAATGTGTCTCATGCATTTACAATGCATATAGCTTTGAGTTTTCATTTAAATAAAAAATTTCATAATATGTGAAAAGAAGTTAAAATTGACTTTGCTACCACATTTGTCAATTGGTAGTTTCCACTGTGCTTTTGTGATTTTTAAAGTTTCTAGTGAGTTTCACATTCATATTTTGGTTAAATTTAGGTATCTAAAGTTGTTTCATCATTCAAACATGCATAAATTATAGATTCCTATTTCATTATGATATTCCATTAAATACCTTGTTCATATTAGGTTTTCTCTTAAGCATTTTATCAAACAGTTTTCGCAATTGTTGTCCTATAGTGTTTTGAGTATTTTTAAAGTTTAGAATATGTTCAAATAGGTTTGTTTACACATATCATGAATCCATAGATAGTTTCCATTAATTATAATTAATTTTAGGAAGTAGAACCATAGATTTCATATGCATAAATCATACATTCTAGATCAATTTTCTCTTTTTTTTTGTAACTGATTGATTTATATGATCGCATGTCAAAGTTGACAATGATACTTAAAACATGTCATGCCTTAATTGAAATTATTGATGAGATTTTTAGATAAAAAATGATTTCATGTAGTTACTTTCAAGATTATAAAATTTAATAATGCATGATACAATAACTATTAAAGTCTTAAAATTTTTAAATATTAACATAATAATAATGATGCTAACAAGGAAGTATTACAACAGATTAATTTAGATATACATCTCTATCTATTTTTGTTTGGATGTGTGAGCTACAACATTTTAATAATATTAAAAATTAATAAAATAAGGATAACTTAAAATATCACCACATAAATATATTGTCAGAGGGCTTTCAACAAAGTGAAATTTAATCACACCAATAACTTATAAATTATTGTTACTTTTATCGTTGGGATCGTCAATTAAAAAAGAGGTATGTGTTTAGAAACCAGTCTTTGTACTGTTGCTTTGTTCTAGGTTTCTCTTTATTTGTTCTTCATACTTAAGAGCATTATTACTTAGATATATTGGCTGGTTGTAGGCCATTGTTTGTGCTTTGAACTTAACTTGCTTGTACCCATATTTGATCTTAGTAGAATTTGATTTATGGGCTAGTGTCCGTAGATTTTTACTTCTCATATTAGGATATGATTTTCCTATAATAAAATATTGATGTTCTCTTTTATGATGATTGTTGTTGTTCCTTATAGATTCTTTTAAATTCGAAAAAAATATTTCTATTGCATATTTTTATATCTTTGGTTGTTGGTACGTTCTTTCCTCCATGATACCGACAACTATAAATACCCCATAATAAAAAAAAAAACTTAATTCTCATTCTTTTTTTGGTAAGAATACAATTGCCAATAGCATATCTATACATACCATAGTTTTTCCGTCTTTGAGTTTTTAAAGGCATTTGGTTATACCATACAAATTCTATTATCATCTAAATCTTATTATCTACCATTTCAATAATGCTACAATATAAAAAAAATCATTAAAGTAAATAGAATGAGAAAAGGACATGGTACATGTGTTGATAAAAAACCATTTTTTTTAAATATACCAATTATACTAATGTGATTAATATCCTATCTTCTTTAAAATAATAAGGGTTACAAATTACATTACAACAAAAATCGCTTTAGGCAATAACACAAAATTGTGAGTTAAACCACAAAAATCGTGGGCTAAAGTTTAGACAACAATTTTTTAGGTATAGTCTAGGTGAGCGTAGTTGTAGGTAATAGGTAACAATTTTCAGTACGACAACAATTTTAAAATCGTAGCTTAAAATCCTCATAAAAGGCAACAATTTTGATGTACGTGTTTTTGAAACCTTCACATTTTAAACATTGTGAGATATTGGCATTTTTAGTCTAAAGTCAAAGGGAGGGAAGAAATTCAATTTTTTGCAGTTTTGGAACTAAGTTTTGTATTTTTAGTCAGAAGAGGAGAGAAGGAATATTTATAATCTAAAAGCTTTAATTTTTAGTGTATTTTAAATCACATTTTTATAGATTAGCCCACACTTTTTAAAAGCGACATTTATATAAATGTTGCTCAAGATAGTTTTTAAGCCACGTCTAAAAAAATGTTGCCTTTACTATGTTTAGACCACATTTTTTATACCCGTGGTCTCGTTTAATGTTGTCTAAAGTTATTTTTGTTGTAGTGTTAAAAAAATGAATTGTTGAACTTATTGACAATTTCTCTCTCACAAAATATATATATATATATATATATATATATATATATATATATATATATATATATATGTTCAGTAAATCTCCTTCACATACTCTTATAATCATCTCACACTAGAAATGAGGATTTTCTTATACCTAATAGGATTCTTTGTTATTTTGTTTGTTATTTTCTCATGCCTAATAGGATTATGACATACTTCGATTTAATTCAATAAATACAAATTCCATAAATAAAACTTAAATTGTCAGAAACCAAAGTTGAAGACAATATTTAAGAAATGATTTCATATTTAATTATAGAAGAATAAGTAAATAACAAAAAAAAGCAGAGCACACTTAAAATATAAAAAGAAAATAAAATCATGATAATACATAAAATTCTTATTTGCTTACCTTATTCTTGCTAGTCACCTACAAAATTAAATCAGTCATGGACAAATACCAAAGAATCCTTATGAGAAATTTGTTCTTCAAAAGTGAATGTGTTTTCAAATTGTAAAAGGTAAATTGAAGCTTATTAAAATCATAATCAAAGTCAAAGAAAAAAAAGAATACATCATTGTGTAAATTATACAAGTAACCATATAATCAATTATGAAAAAATAAATAATTTACTATGTTATATAGGTAAAATAATTGATTATCTATATGTATACACTAACATAATTGATTATTTATTTACAGTGGCGGATCTTGACAAAAAATATTGGAGGAGTCAAAATAATATAATTTTGATATCATTAGATTTGATCATTAGTATAATGCTTTAAAAATGACTTATCTACTAAACAATTTGATCATTAGTATAATGATTCAAAATATGTGAAAAAGTACAATTGTCTTGTTTTCATCAATGGTTTCTTTTTTTTATCACTTTTAAACAATGAATTTATTCTTTTACTCTTTATCAATATATTTTTTTGTAAATAATATTAAAAAATAATTTATCATAATCTAATATAAAATTGAGGCACGTAATTATTAAAAAAATATATTATAGTCAAATCACAATTAAAAATCAGTTATGAAAAAATACATGATACATTATTTTTTTCTATATTCATAAAAAAATGAATAGACAACAAGCTAATGAGATAAAAAATAATGTTTTCATTATGAATTGAAACAAGAGATAAGAAAAGAAGAAAAATGAAAGCAAAAATAATGAGTTCGTGTGTAAGTTTTTTTTAATAAAAAAAAAAAAAAAACATACAAGAGTGAGAGATGATCACAATTTGTGAAAAAAATTAAAAGGACAATAAGAAGGAAAATAAAAATTATCTTAATAAATATATGGTTGAATTACTCTTTTGATTCATGTTTTCTTATAAAAATGTTAAGTTGGTCCTCCAATTTTGTAGTCTCAATTTGATCCCCATTTTTTTTAAAACTAATGCAATTTGGTTATTTACGTTAAATTTCTTGAAACGAATCGATGAGTGTTTCGTTAAATTTGAAATGGTTTGCTTTGTTGATGTAATTAATATAATCCTAATGTCAATTTTTTTACCAAAACTGGGACAAAGAAAAAACCGAAATATTTTTATTCTTTATTATCTGTTAACATGAAATATTGTGCTTTATAAAAGAAATAAAAAAATACACAATTTAATTTTCATCAATTCCTAAAATATACTATCTATAATTTAAAAAATTTAATAAATATGGGGGGGGGGGGGGGGGGGGGGGGGAGGGCATGGCCCCTCCGTGCCCCCATTATCATCCGCCTCTGTTGACGGTAATATATATTCTTAATGTGAACACTTAATATTCTTGATTATTGTGTGTTTTATTATTTGTTTTACTAGCAATATTATTAAGAAAAAGTATTAGCGCATACATTGTAAAAATTGTTGGTGTAATGTTGCTCTAGAAGAGAGGATGAAAAAAGCCCATAAACAAATTCAAACACTACGCATACAAACGAATACACAATTCAAAGTAAAAACTAGGGATAGAGAAAATGCACGCCAAAGATTTATACTTGTTCACCTCTACCCAAGGCTACATCTAGTATCTTAAACAACTTTCTTAAGATATTTCTTCACTAACCAACACCTTTGATCAACAACGGGTTTCAACATTTATTGGTACACAAGTTCAATTCTCTTCAGGTTACAATGAGTATCAATATCTCCAGTTATCGTTCTTAATTTCCCCTTGAGATCAAGAACTCTCACTTACAATGAATAAAAAAAACACCCTCACAATAGGAGTGCACAATTCAACTCACATGTTATAACTTACTCAATGAAGGATTTATAATATGTAAGCTCTCAATCCAAATCACTATATACTATTATATGACAATTTCTCAACACTTTGATCCTTTTGTAATAGTTTCGTTAATCTTCTCGTATGACTTTGCATCTTTTATAAAGCTATTGCATTTGCTAGTGATTGAGAATTCAAATTGAAGCACTTTATTTCAATTTTCTTAATATGGAATGACTTGATCAATTCTTTAATTTTATTTTTCAGTTTGAATCTTCAACCTCATTCTTTTTAATTCCATATCTACTAATGCTCTTTGGGATATCTTCTTTCCTTTCTTGAATTAGCTCAATCATGATTTGAATTATGCTATCTCTTCAACATTCACAATTATCCTATTAAGGAAACTTTGTGCAATTTCATTATGTGCTTGAATTGTTAGAGCAATAATATTCAATCAATCAAAAAGTTCATTTATCAATCATTTTTTAAATTTTATTTTGCTTAAATGTTTGCTTAAAAAACTTTCTTCTTTTAAAATGCGAATTATCACGAGATAATTCATTTAAACGTTGTGGCCTTTACAATTAATGCTCTGTTTTTATGAAATTATATTACTTATTACAATATTATTTTGGATGATGGAAAGAACAATCTCAAATGCAGTTAACTTTTGATTTCTTATACACAAATTGGAAAAGTTAAATTTGGAAGTAGCAGAAAGGAGGGCAAACAAAGTTAATTGCGTGGAGAGTGAGCCCAAAAAACAACCCAACATGAAGCAAGTGGTTAATCTTCTTAAAGGGCAAGAACATGAATTGGTGAAAGCAAAATATTTTAGGATTAGGACAAAGATTTTAGTTGTAGAATTGGCTTATGAACTTTTAATGTTGTTTTTTTTTTTATACTTGAACATTTAGATACATTGATGTAATTATTTTGTTATGTTGATCAGGGAATAAAAATTTGTTATATTTTTTGTGGTGTCATAATTTTTTTATAATTGTCATTATTAAAAGTAGATTTTAATTATTAAGAGAGGTTTTATTGGATTGTGAAACCATGGTACATGTACTTGGCCACCCACCACCCACCACCCACCTTGACTGAATATCTTCATGGAGCCACCATTTCCACACCTAATGTGTCTCTTTTTAACCTAGTTTTTTACCTAGTTTCTAGAAGCTAGGGTTTAGTATTTGTAAAAACATCCTTTTACAATTTTTCCCTTGCAAAGAGACCCTTCATGCTCACCTATTCAAGGGGCTCTCTCGGTCTTGTAAAAGGGTTGATCAATTGAAGTTTATTCTAGACACTTTGTTCGACCATTGGTGGGAGCTTCTTTTTTGGAGTGAAGCTCTCTTAGCCATATCTTGAGCTAGCTCAAGTGGAGACACTCATGCAATTATCTTAAGGGTTGGTTTGCCTTTGTACCCATTTCAAGTGGTGTGTCATCACTTATTCCCAATTCCCCTTTCATGTCTTTCCATCTTTTATCCATTTACTTGTTCATGCTATTCGATTTTTATGTTCCTTTCACTATCTTGTTTTGTTTCTTATGTTCCTTTCACTATCTTGTTTTATTTCTTGGTTAAAATGAACTCCCCTCTTCTCTAGAGCTTCTTGAAGTGAATCTTCACATCTAACAGGAATCTTCACTTAACTTTCTCAATGAACATCACACCATATTTGAAAAATCATAAGAAGAATCTACGTCAATGCAAATCATATATATTTTTATCTTCAATATATGTATTTTGATTTGACGTTTTCTCTTAGTCGTTTAATGTTGTTTCACTTCTAATCAAAGACTTTCTCGTCTTATAGAGTAATTGTTTTATTATCTTCAAAACCTTATTAATTAACAAGACTTGTTTACTTTAACAAAAATTAATAAGAAATTAAAATAGTTAGAATAGAGTTTAAGCACTAATGAGTTTAATTTGTCAAAATATTCTCCTTTCTGATTGACTGATTTTTTTTTCTTTTTTTTTTTTCAAAATTTTGAACTTATCTGTTGTCAATTTAATTATACTTATATACCCATAAAAGGTTCGAAAGAGTTGAGATGATAAAAAAATTGATTAACTTTGCATTTTTGTATCAATTTTTAACTTTAATTAAAGAAATTAAATTGCTGAAAAAGCAATAGGACAAATTTATATGAAAAAATGGAAAATTTGGACATAAATCATACAATAAGGATACTATCGTGTTGGAATGATAATGAGGATGGCGAGGGTAGGGTTAAGCATTGTTCGGGTTGGATTGGGATCCAACCCAATCTAGCACAATTCGAATATAACATTCTTAAATCCATATTCGATCATTTGATTATTCAGATTAGTCGGGTTTAAATTATTCAATTTTCGGGTTAATCATATTGGTTTTTCGGTTTCACCTTGGGTCATGCAGAGAGGGCCTGCGATGAGGAGGTCACCGGAGCAGGACGAGAACAGGGAGGTGCTCACTAGTGGTAGGGTAAGATTTTGCCATTGTCGCTTCGAGCCTCGCCGATAGCTTACAAGGAAAGGTGAATTAGCGATTCTTCTGCGTGGGAATGTGCTCTGCCCTCAGTGGGGAAGGAGAAAGCAAGAGATAAATTTGGTGACGAGAATAGATGGAAGGTGAGATGAAGACGAGGTGGGGAAGAAGATGATATGTGGATTGTGTAGGTTGTATGTTTGAATGTAATGTGAAGCTGAGTGGTGAAGGAGTTTGGCACTGTATGTTTCTATGAATAAACTTTATTTGAATGGCAAAAATGAATGTTTGATGAGGAATATAAAAAAAAAATGGGAAGGGGATGTGAAGAAGAAAGAGTTGATGCGTAGTGTTGTTTGCATGTGAAGAAGGGAGAAGATGTGTGCAATGTAGTGGCCTGGGGTTGTGTGCGTGTGACGTAGTCTAGGGTTATGTGTATGTGAAATGGGCTGGGATTGTGTGTCTGTAGTGGCAAAAATTAAGGTTTACAAACATTTTATTTTATTGTTGTCGGGTCAGATATCCATAAACCTGTAACTTATTACTCGTATTTGATCATTCATATCCATTTATTTCATTTTACGTATTTGATTTTATCCATTAACCCGATCTAGACCCACCGTTAATCTAATTTTGGGTTCAAAATTCTCATTTTCGATCGGTCCAAGTTTTTTTCTCAGCCTAGGTAAGGGTACAAGCATGGGAGAAATTATAAAATATACTAGGTAAGATTAGTTAAAAGGTATCTTTTTTCATTTTCTGTGCAAAATGTCCTTAAAGGTCAAATAAGATTTTATAAAAGAAAAGATTCTTGGACCAGTATTTCTTCAACATGCAAAAAATAGAAAAAAAATTGTTTCCTTTTTTAATTAAAAAGTTTTTTATTTAAATTTAAAAGATATTTAAACTATTCATATAATACATATAAATTAATGAGTTAAATATGTTTTGGTCCCTTAACTTTTAGTAAATTTTAGAATTAGTCCATTTTGAAACTGGACCAATTTAGTCTTTCATTTTTTAAAATATGTAGATTTAGTCATTTTAATCAATGATACATTCTATTCTATGATGGTTAAAACTATACATATCACAACATGCTATTTTTTTATGACGATTATAACCAAATCCATAGTAGAAAATAGAACCTTTTAGACAAGTGAAATCTTAACTCATAAAAAGTAATGTGCATAGTGTGTAAATGACATATTTGAATACTTTTTATATGACAAATATTTAAAACTAACACATAAAATGAATTTGCATGAAAAGTTTATTTTAATCATTATAAAAAATGATCTTTTGTCTATTAGTGGTATAGCTTTTAACTAACAACTTCCTTTTTTGCACTCATCTTGTTATATATAAAATATGTTATATGGATAATACAAAATTTAAAATACACGTTTAAAAAATATTTGATTTATTTATATGGATAATACCAATTTAAAGTACATTTTTAAGTAAGTATTTGATTTATTGTGTTAAAATCTCCATTAAATTCGTAAGTCAATTTCTGTATATTTTATAGTCTTACAAAATCAAAAAAGAATTTGGATCTTCTATAATGAGACATGTGTTGAGTGTTATCTTTAACTAATGAAACTTCTTATCTTATATTATATGTGTTCGGTAAAAGAAGCAAACACAAGATAATCAGACACATGTAATACAAAGAAAACTAGATACTTTACTCATTAATACGAGCGTATATGTATTAGTACAAAACTAATGAATGAAACAAACTAATTTGCTAAAAATAATGAAGACAATTAAAAGAATTTAAACTATAGACTTGGATTATTTGCAAGATTCCCCCTCAAATAAATAATCTTGACATTTCACATCCACAAGCTCCTTTAGTTTATCAAATCTTGTGTGCTTGAGTGGTTTGGTAAACACATCAGTCACTTGGTCTCCAAAAGTACAATGCACCAACTCTAGCCTTCATTTGTTGACTTGATCTCTCAAGAAATGGAACTTTGTTTCTATGTGTTTACTTCTTCCATGCAAGATTGGATTCTTCAAGAGACTAATGACAAACTTATTGTTTGCAAACATCCAAAATGGTCTTTCATAATCCAACTTCAACTAATCCATCACTACTTCTAGCTATAAGCACTTGCTCACTGCCTTTGCTGCAACCACATATTCTACCTCACAAGAGGATAAAGCAACAATGTTATGCTTCTTGAAACACTAGCTTCTTGCAAAAATGTTATCATCAAGTTTCTTCCTTCTCTCATCTGGAATGTGCCTATTGTTGGGAATTCAAGTGTGAGTCTAAGTTTGAGTAAAAATGAGAAAGTTGAGCACCATATAAGGATGAAGACCCATAAACCCATTGCCTTAATGTTTTGGGTTAAGAGTGGTGTTAATCCCTTATATGTGGGTTGGGCTTATGTCTCATTGGTGTTGTATCTCCCCGATGATCTTCTCTCGAAAGATCCAACAATGGTATCAAAGACTAGTTTGTGTGGTGACCGACTTAGATGAGGCCCTATATCGAAAGCCTTCCTAATAGTGTCCGTTAGGTAAGCATGTTCCGTTAAGAAGATTGACGGTACAAAAAAGGGTACTTGGTAGCTCGAGGGGGAAGTGCCGATGTGAAGGGACTCACACTTGAGGCGAAGATTGTTAGAAATCCAAGTGTGAGTCTAAGTCCCACATTGAGTAAAAATGAGAAAGTTGAGCACCATATAAGGGTGAAGACGCATAAACCCATCGCTTTGAGGTTTTGGGTTAAGAGTAGTGTCAATCCCTTATGTGTGGGTTGAGCTCATGTCTTATTGGTATTGTATCTCCCTAGTGATCCTCTCTCGAAAGACCCAACACCTATGACATATTGAGCCAAAACTTTAAAGTGTTGAACTAATGGTTTACTCCCAATCCAAGTGATGACTGTTTTTCAACAACCATCTCCCAACAAGTGTACTAGTATGTAGTAGTATCAACAAGTGTCGTATCCACATGGATTTAGCAAGTATATTGGTAGTTATATTTTTGGGTTTTTGGTTGATAGAGAGTCCAAGTAAAATTAAATAGTAGTTATTAGATAGATTGAGTGGAGTAGGGACTATGAATTGATTTCATTCCATCTTCTTCAACTACATCACTACTATCTTGTTTACTTACTTTGCAAATCATTCAATGTCCTCAGAGTACTCTTTCCATGTAGATCTAGATTCATATCTAAAGCACTAGAACCTACGGACTCCAAACCCTAGTGTGGTCTCTCTACTCCTGGTAGAATGAGTCCTTGCATTAATGTGCAAGACTCTCTCCTCCAACATCCACTCTACGCATCCAGTACATGTATGATGATTTGATTGGACCATAGTGTGGACCAGTTTCTCAACTCAAAATCCAAACCAGTTAAATAGATGAGTGATTAAGTCATCATTAAGCATAAATCAAACCACAAACAACTAAATGAAAGCAAAGATAAATACCTAGAAAGTAGAAGTGAATAGAATTAGAATTGATTACATCAAACTTGGACACGAGGGAGTTCAAATACTCATAAAATATTATAATGCAATTCCAACAACATCTACACATACAATTTACACTAAGAGCACCTCCCTCGTTCCTCAGAGACCCTATTATGTCCTAATACTACATTGTGGAGCCTCCACTCAATGCTTAGAATGAAAACCCAAGGTCTTTATTTATACAAATTTTTGGGCAATGCTCAACCCAACTTTTGGCGCTCAGCTACACGCCGCCTTAAGTGCTTGAGAACATTCTTTTGTAGCTCAGCCATATACCGCCTTAAGTGTTGAACCCATTCTTTCGTGGCTCAGTCATGCATTGCCTTAAGTGCTGAACACATTTTCTTGTGGCTCAACCATGCACCGCTTTAAGTGCCGAGTACATCTCTCGTGGCTCAGCCATGCATCGCCTCAAGTGTTGAGCAACATTTTGTTGTGGCTCAGCTCCAAAAGTCATATTCTGGATTCTTCCTTGACCGCCTTACTGGAGCTCAGCCGTGAATTTGGGACTTAGTTGCATCATTTTTAATTCTTTGAGAAATTGTTGCAAAATCATCAAAAAAATCATCAAATTCTTATTTTTATTCTTTTTAATACCTCATTTTTTAATTATAAGCTAAAATAAGTTGTTTACTTATAAAATATGATCAATTAAAGCATGATAAGTGTCATGTTTATATGGAAACTTTACGCATTCTGGACACTTATCACCAAGCCTCACCGAGTGTCACAGATTTTAACGCTTTTGTGGGACTTATATTCAAAATATAGGTTGTAGTTGCCACCGCCTCACCCAGTAGCAATGTGGCAATTTCTTCCCCTTCAACATGCATCTAGTCATGTATAACAACCTTTTGTTTCTTATCTCGGCTAGGCCATTGTGTTGGGGTGTATAAGGTGCAATGACCTCATGTTCTATTCCCTTCTCAACATATAAATGATGGAAAACCTTGGAGTTATACTCCCCTCCACCATCTATTCAAATAATCTTTAGTTTCATATCAACTTGTCTTTAAACCAGTGAGCAATACTTGATAAAGACAATGAATTCACTTTTCTCCTTTATCAAGTATATCTAATTTTACTTGTAAATTCATCTATGTAGGAAATGAAATACTTGTCACCACTAAGATTTGTTCTGTCAATCGACCCGCACACATCTGAATAGATCACTCAAAGTGGTTGCTTCGATCTATGTGGTACATTGATTTTGAAGACCTTCCTTGGTTGTTTCTCTATAATGCATCCTTCACAAGTCTTCAAAGGTGGATGGATTGGTGGCATACCACATACCATCCATCTGCTACTTAGTTGATTTAAACTATTATAGTTTAAATGGCCATATCTATAATAGCACATCCAATTTTGTTCCTCAAGACTAGTGGCTAATAGACACTGAATTTTAGAGGCTTGCAGGTTCACTTTAAAGGTTCTATTGGGTTGACAATGGTGCCTTGATCACCAATCTGTTCTTAAAATAAAAAAGTTCAATATGATTTTGTTGCATGTTAATTGTGTAGCCCTTTTCCAGCATATAACACGTCATTCATGAAGGTTATTTTGCCATCCTTTCGTTTCATCTGCAGCTTGCAGATGCTTTCAGCCACAATTGAGCCATTATCTACAAATTTCACATTGTTCTTCATGCACGGATTGAGATCAACCAACCAACTCCTATTCCCAATCATGTGGTTTGAGCATCCTATATCTAAATACCAGAATGTGTAGTCTTCATTGTTGGTTGTGGCTGCCATCAACAAGATTGGATCTGATTCAAATCCATCTTCCTCCTACACCAGGTTTACTTCTTCGTTCTTTTTTCCTTTTTTGCTTCCACTATCTTGCCAACACTCATATGAATAGTTGCCCTATTTGTGACAATTGTAGCACTGGATTTTCCTCTTGCACACATTCTTCTTGCTATCTCTTCCTCTCCCTTTATATTAAGTGCTTTGTTTCCTGTCATTGTCGTTGTTAGAGGAACGTTCTTGTGAATTCAAGCCATAGTTTTTGTCTCCATTTTCGCCTCCTCACGATCTCTTCCTGCCTCTTCCGCAATTGAATCTTGATCGGTCAAGGAAAGGAGTTTGAATTGTCTACGCAAGGATTGTAGACGTATCTTCATGTCTCAAATATACTTTGTCGTGGTGGCCTTTGAGATCTTCTGAAAAGTATTCATGGAGGTGCATTAGTGTAGTAGGACTCGTGCTTTGCAATCCAACTTCTTGTTCACCCCATGTGCTTGTTTTTTTATCATCTTTTGCATTCTCAGAGTTTTTGGAAATCCTCTTTTACAATCTCCTCTACTTCTTGAAAGCCAAAGATAGGCTTTTATTTTTGTCCAACAATCTTCATATCCTTGCCCTCAAACATAGGCAAATTCCCTAGTATGGCACCAATAGTGGTTATGGGTGCACACTCACAATAATGTGCCATTCTCTTCTTTCAAAACAAGGTTCTTGTCCTGTGATGCGCAGACACGAATATGGATACGGACACGATATGGACACAGATACAAAGATACGGTAAAATTGAAAAAGTATAAGACACGGACACGGCAAAAAAAAGAAGAGAATATATATATATATAATCTTAAAAAAATACACTAAGTGAATCTTATATATATAATCTAATAATTATATTTCACAATAAAAAAAATATCTTAAACGTGTATATAATGAATATCAATCTTTTTTATACATGTATATAATGAATATCTTAAATGTGAACAGATGCAGAAATGTTCGATTCATGAAAATTTTCTCTCTAAAATTTGGGATTAGCGAAATTTTTCCCCAAATTACGTATCTGATGCAGTGTCCAAATTGATGGCCGCATCTGACCTACAAGCAAGCTCTAGACACCGCGTCGTGCAGGTGTCTACTCTGCCTTCGCGACGGTGTCCGCTTCGGGAGCGAGAAGCGCTCTCCAAACGACGTGTCGGAGCATCAGAGTTCTTTTCACAACCTAACTCTTGATAGCAAAATTGTTGGGTAAAAGAAACAAACACAAGATATACAGACACAAGTGATGCATAGAAAACTAGATACTTTTCTCATTGATGTGAGTGTATATGTATCACTACAGAACCAATAAATGACACAAACTAACTCTTTACTAATAATGAAGACAGTTAAAACACTTAAATGATATACTTTGATTATTTCCGACAATATGAAGTTTGAGTGACGTTAAACATTTTGAAACTTGATAGTCTAATGATTATTTCTCAACTGAATTGTTTCATTTGTCAACCTTAAATCCATAAACAATATATTAGTTTATCAAAATTTAATATTATTTTTTATGACAATAACTTAAATGTATCTGACTAGACAATAAAAAATGTTATATTAGGTTATTAATGTTAACACTATGAGAAAACAAGGGATTAGCGTCCGCCAAAAGGCAATAAAAGGAACCAAATTTGATTGCACATAAAAGGCAATAACTCTGAAACACATAAATCATACAACCCCGCATCCTACATATATAGTTCTTTTCTTATTGTCCGACAACACTGCTCAAATGAAAATAGATAATTATTTGAAAACTAACACATTAAACTAGGTTTTTTTTATCAATAAACAGATTGAATTGTATCAATTAAACAAAACTGCAATGGCGACCATTTTCTAAAATTTTGATCAATGTTTTCCCATTCAATTTCCTCCTGAACAAGATATAGGATTATGGGTCGTATATTAGTAATAAATAAGAAGACATGATTTAATAATCAGACTCATGATTTCGACAAATCACATGTGTGGTTTTGATTTTTTAGAGTCACAATTTCGAAGGCTAAGAAGGTTGTAAAGTTTTGGTGTGTCGTATTTCTTGTCCTTCACCTTTTTATGGGGAAACTGATATACTAGAGGTGTCTTATTAGAGTCTTAAAAGAGTCTAAGTCCTAACTGTAGTGTTTTGTTTTCATTTTATTCACAACTTTCTTAACATTTCTTTGTTCACTTAGACTATAAAATCAAATAAGATCTTATTAGATTGATAAAACACTAATGATTTTTTAATAAAGTTTGTTAAAAAAAACACCCTCTTTCACTTAATCATACAATTTCAAATCCTTGATGCCAAGAGAAATCAAGGAATCCAACAATAAACCCAACTCTTAAAAGCATGAAACCATTCCCATATACATTTACATCAATCAATAAACCCCTCACATAATCAATAAACTTACACAAATATATAAGGGGTTGGAAGGTTACCAAGTTATTTGATAGGCCACTACTGCAATGCCAAAGGGGTCCAACTCTCTTACTCTTGCAATCTACACCAAAACCACCACCCTAACAATTTAGAAACCTATGCTAAGAGAAATCAAGGAATTCAACAACTGAAATTGGTTTCAGATGAAATCCTAAATAGAACATATGGTTCTTCAATATAACATAAAAAAACCAAACCCTTAAAATGCAACTATTCACATATGCATAATCATCGATCAATAAACCCCTCAGATGATCAATAAACCTATGTAAATATATGAAAAGTTCGAGAACTTAACAAGTTATTTCACAAACCACTGAAATGCTAGAAAAAAGGGACCAACTCCCTCACCCTTGCTGTCTACACCACAACCACCACCCCAAAACTACACCGACCTTATTTTTTTTAGTTGGTCTCCCACCACAACAACTTCACTTGGGAAGATCAAAACAATTGCCAAATAAGACATTCGATAGGAGCTCAATCAGTTGGGAAAACCAATTTCCTCAATTGATAAACCTAATCAATACGAGGGATTGGAACTTACTAGATCATTTAACATAGAACTCGAGGAAACTTTGAAGCCACCAACTATTTTTCAATGTGTTGTGCCTTCACCAACTAGGTATGTAAATATATGAAAAGTTCGAGAACTTAACAAGTTATTTCACAAACCACTGAAATGCTAGAAAAAAGGGACCAACTCCCTCACCCTTGCTGTCTACACCACAACCACCACCCCAAAACTACACCGACCTTATTTTTTTTAGTTGGTCTCCCACCACAACAACTTCACTTGGGAAGATCAAAACAATTGCCAAATAAGACATTCGATAGGAGCTTAATAAGTTAGGAAAACCAATTTCCTCAATTGATAAAACTAATCAATACGAGGGATTGGAACTTACTAGATCATTTAACATAGAACTCGAGGAAACTTTGAAGCCACCAACTATTTTTCAATGTGTTGTGCCTTCACCAACTAGGCTAGATGATGAGGCTCAATTTTCACCCCAAGCCAACGAGAATGAGAAAAGGGTAGCTAGTTCTAGGCCTAAGAGAGTGACTAAAAGGTCCAATGATTGGGGACTCTATGTCCATTAGAATGGAAGTCTGATAATTGTTAGAAATAGTCTTTTGTCCTTTAGCTAAAGGGGTATAATGCTTTGGAATGCTTGTTTTCGGTTGAGGGTTTGTTATATAAACATTTTTATTGAATGAATGAAAGATATCAGAATATCCATTTCAATTTCTCTCTCTTGCTATTTCTTAGGAGGTTGGTTCTTCCTTTAATAGAGCCTCTATCTTTCTTCCCCAATATTTCTGGTGCTTTCATTGAGAGTCTTCATTCATGGCCGAAGGATTCTATTTCAGAGAAAACAATCCCCTATATCGTTTCGATGAGGTATTACACTATTTGGAAGAGGTTTGTGTGCGCCTTACAGCCCTAAAATCGTTCCCCGTCTCCACCGCCAAGCCCTAGCTTGAGAAATTCCATGGTCATGGTTCATCGTTATCGACTCCAGCTCGATGTTCCTCGTTTCAAAGGGCATGACCCTCATGGACGACTCTTCAAAATCACACAGTTCTTTGAGTATCACATGACTCCGATAGAGGAACACATCACTGTCGCCTCTTTCTATATTGATGGCCCAGCCTTGGCATGGTATCAATTGATGTAGAAGAATAACCAATTGATCTCATGGGACCAATTAGTGGCTGCCTTGGAAGCTTGCTTTGCTCCCACTATGTAGGACGATCCTAAGGGTAAGTTGTTCAAGTTATCTCAAACCTCTGATGTTTGTTTCTGGCCTTCGCCCTGAAATTTGTCGGGAAGTGGTTGCCCTTCAACCTCTGACTTTAACATAGGCGATTGGATTAGCTCATTTGCACAAAGAAAGAATGAGTGAAACAATTTGAGTGCGCAATCCACGACCCATATCTCAATGGTCGTCTACCACGTCACTCCGACCACCGTCAACTTAGTAGCCCCCTTCAATCCAAAATCCTACTCCTTTCACCACAGCTCCATCACACTCATTGCCACCTTTATTGCCGACACCACCACCGCGTACTTGTTTTAAGCAATTAATAGAAGCAATGATAACTGAGAAAAGAGAAAAACGGTCTTTATTTTAATTGTGACCAACGATACTCAAGGAATCATCGTTGTCCAACTCATTTTTTCCTTCTCGTTGCTGAAGATGATGAACCTGGTGAGGATGTTTCTATTGGACTCCTTTATTCCAGCTTGGTCCAACCTGACCCTAATCCTAGTGTTAGCGATCCAAGCGGGTTGGATTTGACTCATGAGGCCTAACTCAGCCTTAATGCCTTATCAGGCTTGAGGGTGACAGACACAATTCGTGAGTGTCTTAGTAGATGGAGTCAATACACATAACTTCATTCAAGCAAAGGTTGCCACCTATTTGGGCTAAACACAAGGTCCAACGTCACCATTGGAGGTCTTAGTTGGAAGCGGTGAAGAGTTGACCTATACGAAGGTTTGCAAAGAGATTCAAATTGTCATTGAAGGACATCATTTTGTTTTGGATTTGTCTTTTCTTGACATGGGTGGTTTAGATATTGTTTTGGGAGCCTAATGGTTGAAGCAACTGGGACCGATGTTAATGGATTATCAAAAGTTAACGATGAAATTTATGCATTACAATAAGCTTGTAGAGCTTAAGGGTACTGTGGAAAATGATAAGGTTTCTTTATCATTGACCCAATTACAACAGTTCGTCCAAACGGGAGGAGCGGCCCAATTATATTCTTTACAAGTAAAGCCATTCGAGTTGGCCCAACCTCATGTGCAATTAGAGCATGATGATGGGAGGATCCAAATATTGCTTTGTGAGTTCTCACACCTTTTCCCTGAACCAACCTCACTCCCTCCTCAACACCTATTTGACCACTCTATTCCATTTCTCTCTACAATGGCATCGGTGAACGTAAAACCCTACTGCTACCCTCATGTCCAAAAGTTGGAGATTGAACAAAAAGTGGAGAAACTCCTTGCTAATGGGTGGATTCTTTCCAGTACGAGTCCTTTCTACTCTCCAGTATTATTATTGAAGAAGAAAGATGGGTGATGGCGGATGTGTGTAGATTATTATGCTTTAAACACAATTATAGTCAAAGATCGTTTCCCACTCCCCACAATTGAAGAGCTTTTGGATGAGTTGGGTACTGCTAAGTATTTCTCTAAATTGGATCTTTCTTCTGGTTTCCATCAAATACGCCTCCAACCTGTTGATGAGTTCAAGACAACTTTTTGTACTCACTCAGGGCATTTTGAATACAAGGTCATGCCGTTTATCCTCTGTAATGCACCCTCTACCTTTCAAGCTACCATGAATGGAATTTTCAAGCCCATGTTGCAGAAAAAAGGCATCGATTTCTTTTATGACATCTTGGTATTCAATCTTGATCTGGAGACTCATTTAGGCGATTTGCGTTTGACTTTTGAAACTTTGAACATACATGGGTTTTCCTGAAGCTTGGGAAGTGTTCAATTGGCAGATTACGAGTTGATTATTTGGGTCACGTTGTAGCTGGAGGTACTGTAGCTTCCGATCCTAAGATTCAAGCAATGGTTGATTGGCTTGTTCCTCACACTCTCAAGAGTCTTCAAGGTTTTTTGGGGCTTATAGGGTTTTACCAAAAATTTATCAAGGGGTATGCCTCTATCGCTCTTCCTTTGACTAATCTCCTTCGCAAGGACTCTTTCAAGTGGTCTAATGAGGCTCAACTTGCCTTTGATACTCTCAAAACTGCCATGGTTTTTTCCCCTATTTTACAATTGTCTAATTTTGAGCAAATGCCATTGTCCAGACTGATGCATCTAGTGCTGCTATAGAAGCAGTTTTGCTTCAAAATGGTCACCCTATTGCTTTTTTCAGCATGGTATTTAGTTAGCACATGTCTATGGCTTCCGCTTATTTACGAGAAATGCATTTTATCACTAGTGCGGTTAAGAGGTGGAGGCAATATCTTATCGTCTAGCGATTCATCATTCAAAGTGATCAACAAACTCTTAAGGAGTTGTTAACTCAAGTAATTCAAACAGCAGAACAACAATTCTATTTGGCCAAATTACTTGGGTAAGATTATGAGATATAATACAAACCATGGAAACTAAATGTTGTTGTTGATGCTCTATCTCATTCACTAAGTCCTCTTCATGCCACTCTACATGTGCTTACCATCCTTTAATTTTTGTTTTTAGAAGACTTAAAAAATGAGATGGCTTTGGATCCTGTTTGTGCCTCCTTGAAAAGTCGATGTGCCAGTAATCCTTCAAATTTTCCTTATTATAAGGTGATTGATGACTTATTGTTTCACAAAGAGCGCATTTGGGTTAATTCTAAGTCTCGGTTTTGTTCCTTGTTACTTCAAGAATATCCTGGGTCATTATTAGGTGGCCATGCAGGAATCAAGAAGACCCTAACCTGTCTCACAAAAAATTTCTATTGGGAGGGTGTCTCTCAATCCGTCTATGACTTTGTTTCTCAATGTTTTGTTTGTCAATAGATTAAACCAAATAATAAGCGCCTTGGAGGACTATTACACCCTCTTCCTATCCCAAGTAATGTGTGCGAGGATATCTTAATTGATTTTATTATTGGACTCCCCCGTTCTCATGGTTTCACAGCTATTTTAGTAGCGATGGATCGCTTTTCTAAAAGGGTTCATCTGGGAGACCTTCCCTCTCATTTTACTGCTTATAAAGTAGCAGAACTGTTGATTTCTATTGTGTGCAAACATCATGCGTTCCCAAGAAGCATTGTATATGACCGTCACCCACTATTCATTAGCAACTTTTGGAAACAATTATTTAAATTAAGTGATACAGTTTTGCGCATGAGTTCATACCAATAAACAGAAGTGATGAATCGTACCATTGAGCAATATCTACGGGCTTACACGTACTATAAGCCATCACTATGGACCCGTTTTCTTCAATGGGTGGAATTCCATTACAATACTTCCACCCATTCACGTTTTGGGTTGACCCCCTTCCAAATTATTTATGGTAAGCTCCCACCTTCCATTCCTTAATATGTCATTGGTACATCTTTCGTAGTTGATACAGATTCCTTACTTATCACTCGTGAGGAGCTCTTGACCTTTCTCCATAGAAAATTGAGGAAAACACAAATGCGTATGAAAAAGATAGTTGACTAGCATAGAAGAGAGGTGGATTTTAATGTTGATTCATGAGTATATGTCAAATTAAGGCCGTATCGTCAAATCACCCTTATCGGAGAAAAATATCACAAGTTATCTAAGTGCTTTTATGGCCCCTTCCAAATTTTGGACAAGGTGGGGCCTATTGCTTATCGATTGGCATTGCCTCCTTCTTCCCGTATTCATAAAGTATTTCATTGTTCTATGTTGAAGCTTAATAAAGGCTCTCCTCCTCAACAACTTGATACTCTTCCTCCACTATATTCAACAATAACCATGTTGTTTCACCAATGCTCATTATGGATACCAAGTTTGTTGTTACTAATAATTTACCAAGACGTTAGGTTCTTGTGCAATGGTATGGGTTGTCACCGGAGGATACTGCATGGGAGGTCTAGGAAGAACTACAAAAATTATTTGACCTTGAGGACAAGGTCCTTTTCAATGAGGGTAGTATTGTTATGCCTTCAACAACTAGGCTAGATGACGAGGCTCAATTTTCACCCTAAGCCCATGAAATGAGAAAAGGGTAGTTGGTTCTAGGTCTAAGAGAGTGACTAAAAGGCCCAATGATCGAGGACTCTATGTCCATTAGAATGGAAGTCTGATAATTGTTAGAAATAGTCTTTTGTCCTTTAGCTAAAAGGGTATAATGCTTTTGGGTGCTTGTTTTCGATTAAGGATTTGTTATATAAACGTTTTTGTTGAATGAATGAACGATATCAAAATATCCATTTCAATTTCTCTCTCTTGCTATTTCTTAGGAGGTTGGTTCTCCCTTTAACAGAGCCTTTATGTTTCTTCCCTAACACAATGTCTACTAACCACGACCTCCAACATCGAAGCCATGAATACGATCCCACTACGCCTTTAGGGCGAACCCGAGATCGCCCCACTTTGTCTTTAGGGTCAGAGCATGAAATTCCCACCTACTTCTTTAGGTCGTCGGTCATCACCGACAACACTATATAAAATAATACTTTTTAAATCAAGCAAACTCATCTCAATCAAATAAATACTTTTTTCTTTATTTTTATTATCTTGTGTCAACTAACTGACACCCTTATTTATAAAAATTATTATTACTATTTCTTTTTGTGTCTCGTATTATTTTACTTTTCTATTTTTTCTCTCAACGTTAGTTGATGAAAAATATTTTATTATATTTTTTTAATATTTGGTTAAATTATGCATTTGGTCCCCATTTTCGTAGCAAAATATCGATTTGATCTCTCTATTTTTATTTATCTCAATTTAGTCTTTATTTTGGAAAATTTGATGCAATCAAGCCCTTTCTATTAGTGGTGCAGTAACCGTGCTAAAGAGGTGCCTTGTGACAGTTCTTGATTTTTTTATTTTTTTTTTATTTTTTATTTTTTAAAAAAATTGCCATGTGTCACTATTATGCTAAGTGTCATTTCTCCATTCTCAATTTGGTCCCTATATTTTTATTTTGTCTCATTTTAGTTCCAATTTTTTTTAAAAATTATGCATTTTCGTCATCTCCAAATTGAAACAAAAATTAACTTTTGTATAAATGTTATACGAATATTTTTATTAAATTTGATATTTTTATTCAAATTCATATTTTTGTAATATATTTTGAACAAAACTAAGTTTATTTAAATGTGTTTCACATTCAACTTTATTTAAAATTGTTTTCCAATTTTTTTTCCAATTTTTATATAAACTAGTTAAAATTATTTTAAAATTTTACATTTGAATTTATATAATTGTTATTTTTACACCAACTCAAACATTTGTATAGAAATTATTGAACTTAAGAAATTTTAAAAATATACAATCATTTAAAATTTAAATTCAAATAAAAAATAATATTAAAGTATAATGTAATAAAATATCAATATAATTTATTGAATTTTTTTCGTATTAGTATCATTTTTTATTAACAATTTTAAAACAATTTTAAACAAAGTTCAATTATAAACTCAATCTTGTTAAAAATATTTATATAAAAATTAAATTTGATTTCAATTAAGAGATGGATAAAATTGCTCAATTTTTACAAAATTTGAGACTAAATTGAAACAAAAATAAAAATACAGGAACCAAATTAAGAATGAGAAAATGACACCTAACATAATAGTGACATGTGACACTATCACTACCACATCACAATGATATTGTCGCGTGACTTGATTTCAGCTTGCCACATGGTAATTTGTTTAATTTTTTAAAAAAAATTAAAAATAACCATAAAAATTAAAAATAAAAGTTTAAAAAAAAAATCAAAAACTAACACATGGCACCCTTTAAACAATGTTACTGATTTAAATTTTCCAAAATAGAAAACAAATTAAGATAAATAAAAATAGAGGGACCAAATCGATATTTTGCTACAAAAATGGAGACTAAAAATATAATTTAACCTTAATATTTTTACCTTCCTAGACAACGCTTACTATTAAACAAAATTTAGATATTTCTTTATTATTTTAAAAATTACGTAGAAACATCTTTTAGTTGATGCTCGTTTAAGATAAAATAGTGTTCCCTTCCTTCACCTAGGAAATCATATAATTTTTTATTTAATTTCTTGGTTAAAATATTTTTTTTATCCTAATTTTCGTCAAGTTTTATTAAATAAGTCCTAATTTTATTTTTATGTTCAAATAGGTCCAAATTTTCGTAAATTTTGTTCAATTGGATCTTTTTTGCTAACACCGTTTACATCATTAACGACCATGAATAGTGACTGCCACATGCCACTTCGTGGTTTTTTTATTTATTTTTTAATATTTTTTTAAATGTCTGCGTGTTAACCCAACAGCGTGCTACGTGTTAAAGTCAATGTTCTATATTCAATTTGATCCCTATATTTGTTATTTTTATCAATTTAGTCCCAATTTATGTTAACATGAATCAATTTTGTCCCTTTCCAAATTGAAACCAAATTTAATTTTTATATTAAAATTCACATTTTTTATTAAATATTTTTATATAATATATTAAAATTCATGTCATTATAACTTTAACATAAAAATTAAATTTTGTCACATCTTCGATAGAGACAAAATTAATCAATTTTAAACAAAATTGGATTAAATTGAACAAAAATAACAAATATAGGAATCAAACTAAATATAGAACATTGATTTTGACATGTAACACATTGTTGGGTTGACATGTGGACATTTAAAAAAAATTAAAATAAATTAAAAATAAATTAAAAATAAATTAAAAAATCACGTAGTGACACGTGACAGTTATTGTTCATAACCGTCAATGATTTAAATAGTGTTAGCAAAAAATGACCCAAATGAATAAAATTGACAAAAATTGAGACCTATTTAAATACAAAAACAAAATTAGGACTTATTGGACAAAACTTAAGGAAAATTGGGAAAAAATATATATTTTAACCTAATTTTATTTTGATATTGATCAATTAGCATCCTGAGCCGATGCTAATGTAAACATCTGGTGTGGGCTGGTCAATGGTAAGCTTAATATTTTATTTTGTGTGGGTCATTTTTGCATACTCCAGTAGCTTTCAAGATTAAGCCAACACTAATATTTTTGACTATAACTCGTGAATTCTTGTAGTGTAAACTGTTTAAGGAAGACCGTTAGTCTAACAGAAGAAAACAATTCTTATGATTGAGTTCTACTTTTAATTCTCTTGACTTAGTTATTTATTTACTTTATTAATTTAAGAAACTAATTTAAGTATATTATAATTTTTAATTTTAAGATAATAAAACAAATGTGTAACCTCACTCATTTCGGTCTAAATCGGAAAAACATTTCAGGTTATATGAGAAACTAAAGTGAGTTTTTCTATTAAAAGTTAAATCAAACTGAAGAGCACTTTTTTTTATATATATTTCAAGTTACAATTGTAATTTGATTAAGTTAAAAATGTTTCAATTCATTTCAAAAAAACAAATGGAAAACAAATGCCTTGCACTCAAAATTCCAAATTGTTTGCCTAATAGAATTTAAAGCAAATCGTAGGATTGAGAAGTAATTTAACTGATAGATAAACTTGTTTGTTTGTTGAAAGGAACTCGACATGAACTCGAATATAAATGGCTAGATCTAACTTTTTGGTGTTAGCAGCGCGTTTCTAAAATATTTTAGAACCATTCAAATTAAAAACTTTGAGTCTTTCATCATTAAACAATTTGGTTTCCCAAATCAAAGGAAAATTCTTACGTTTGAAATAAAATGGAATGATGCTTCTACAAATAGAAAAAAGATGAATACATCTGAAATAAAAAAAGAATATGTTTCTACAAAATATGTAGATAAACAAGAACAAAGTTTATTGAATGGAAGGGAAGCCGAGCATAATAAATGATCCATTTAGCTTCATTAATTTATTGAATTCAAAGCACTTTTGATAGAATCGGCAGCTCCTTGTGCCTTTTCCTTCATTTGTTGTCCACCCTATACACAACAAAATACACTCACTTTTATCATGCATCTTAATTTCTAATACAACAATCATGAAAAACTCTAATACATTCATATATCAATAAGAACATTATTGTAAAATGGATTAAACATGAATGCTATGACATGATTTGATTTGGATAAATGTTGAGAAATAAAACATAGAAGAACCTGTTGCATGGAGTCTTGAGCAGAATGAGCAGCATCACTAGCCTTGTCCATCATGTTGCTAGCCTTTTCCTGTAATACCATAAAAAGCTTGTCAATGGTTTATGAATATTGTGCATGCATGAACATCAACACGCTACTAAGAGAACAAGTTAAAGGTAGACCTGAGCTTGGCCCTTGGCTTGCCCAGCATTGAAGCTCGCGTTTTGGGAGTCCATCTCGTGTTGAATGAAAAATCAAGTGTTGTAAATTAGTGTTAAATTTTATGATGCATACTTTCGCGTTGTTTGTTGTTGTTTATATAGTTTCTTAATACGTTGCATCTTTCAACAAGTGTTTGTTCTCCTCCTGTTTTCTTGCACCAATTATGATTCACACATTTTTCTCCTTCACTTATGTTTCTAAGGACACTTGTCAAGCCAATTTTGAATATTGTTTTTTGCCCTTGTGATCAATAAATATGTTGTCTTATTAAGAGATGAGGTTCAAGATAGTGAACATATTCTTTTAAGTATTTGTCTTATCATAATTGAATTAGAAAATTTGTATAGTTAACAATTTTATATGTTTTGATCACATTGACTTTTAGTAAAGTTTAGAATAATTTATGTATTAAATCATTGAGATATTATTTGAAAATCTTTGCCATAGAAGTAAATGTTTTATACAAGCTATCTGTTGTGCTAGCGGAGAAGTGAATAAATAAATAAATAAATACTTTTACACTACAAGAAACACTAGTGCAGTGAGGGCTTTTGGCCCCGGTTACTTTCGTGATTCTGCCTCGGTTTTAGAACCGAGGCATATTGGGGCGAGGCCAAAAGGCACCTCCTTTTGGCCTCGGTTATCACCCGAGGCCA
>Ga0214544_1003928_pt1 | contig 30247 bp, 10 predicted proteins | sample CNSS3metaG_FD_160074 | JGI IMG/M metagenome (GOLD analysis project Ga0214544, IMG submission 160074) | Root nodule microbial communities from cowpea collected in UCLA plant growth center, Los Angeles, California, USA - CNSS3 | ecosystem: Host-associated > Plants > Roots > Nodule | place: USA...
TATATCAAGGAAAATTGTATGGTACAAAGAAAAAAATTAATTCCCATCTTTTTATCAAATAATGATTATTTAATATGGTAGAGTGGGCATCACATGGTAGTCCACCAATTGTCCACTTCCTCAAGCTACATTCATGTTGATCAAGGTTGACCACAAACTTGTCACCACCATGGATATGTGCCTGACCTCAAACAATTTTTCTCCAGCCTAACTATGAAAACAACTTAATTAATATAAGGTTTATGAAAATGAAGAACAACATATCAAAACAGCTCAATTATTAAACAAAGTAAATGAAATTAAGAAACCACAAACCAGGGTATCCAGAATTTGGTCTTCTCTATTTCTTTGTCCAATCTTTTCTTTATTTTGGGCTAGAAGGATCCCTCAATGGTCTTCACCTTGGTCCTATTTCTTGTCCATCTTTTCATTAGATATGTTCTTATCTCCTCCATCATTGTGATGATTGGCTTACTTTTTGCACTGACTATTACACTATTGAAGACCTCACTCATATTATTGACAATTGTGTCACATACTGAACATGGACCTGGACCAAAATCTAGTGGAAAACATCAACATGAAAGGCAATAGTTAGTACTATAGAAGTTGTTAACAATTGAAAAATTACAAGAAAAGTGAATGGAAAGCTTGCCTTGGTGGAATAGCTAGTAAATGCTTAAAGGCATCTTTATTGACCTCTTTCATCTCTCTCATAACTAACTCCCAAGCTTGAGGGTAAGCACATGTGGCTACCTTCCATAACAGTCTCTTAAGATTTTTCCCAGGAAATTTTTTTCGAAAATTCGCATATATGTGGCACACACAATAACGTTGCTCAACCCTAGACAATAATTCTTGTAATGTTGGTAGTAGACCTTGTAAAATAAAAGTGCCATATCTATACTACACAACAAATAAATGAAAAAAAAAAGGTATCATCATCATTGTCAGCCTCCCCCCATCTACCTCGGCAGGACCCTCACTCTCACCCACATCAACCTCAATCTAACCTTCATTCACACCCACATCAACCTCTACCTAACTTCCATTGTGCATACCCACATCAACCTCAACAGGACCTTCATTCCCACCCACATCAACCTCAATCTGAGGTTGAGGGTCCTCTTCAAACTGGATTTCATCTTCACCAGGACCCTCACTCATACCCACATCAACCTCAACTGTAGCTTCATTATCCCTTTCCAATTGCACATGAACCTCAGCCTTGTCCTTAATAGGATTATATTCTAACATATTAACTACTCGAGGTTTGTCCACTCTGTGCACAACATACAAGTGAACTTGACCATTGAGTGTGGCTATATTCACCATATGACATGCCCCTCGGTCATCAAACAATAATTCTAACCTCCGTTCCAAATCAGATCCTCCCCCAATTGAATACCACATCTCTTTCACATTGGCATAACCCATTTTCTTCAAAATACCCAATATCTCAAAGTAGCTCCAAGTGTCTGGGTCACATGCCAAAATACTTAAGTCTCCAACATATTGCAATGACTCATTCCTCTCAAACCTTCCACCATGGTGAAATACCACTTCGAAATGTGAGTCATCCATGTGAACAGATAAATCTATATCTATACAACCCTGAAAAATTTCAAAAAACCCAACCAAGAAAGCAGATATTACATTTCATACCACTATCACACTGGCAAAACAATTTCAAATGGGGGACCACAAGCTGAAAACAATTAGACACAATGGGGGACCACACTGTCAACTAAGTAATATACAACTACTTCATTAACCGCATAACACCAAAAATATACACCACGCACAATAATCAAACATAGAAAATATTAAATAACTAAAAACCCTAAACCCCACCATCAAAACATCACAATATTCAAACACAGAAACCATAAATGAAAAAAAAAACCCTAAACCCAATAATGGCAACAACACAAACCAAAAATTGGACAATGGTGCACCTTTGAGCGAAGCTGGAATCGACCTCCTTCTCAACAAAAACTTCAATTGCATTTAGATGTGCCTTCGAGCATCATTTACCCCTCGCAACCGAAAAACCCCCAAATTTTTTCTTTTAAAAATTTTCACTTCAATTTTATGATCAACCCCACTAATACACATCACACAATCCGGCCTTGCCACGTCATTCAAACTTTACTAACTTACCACGACTAATAACACAGACGTTAACCAACTTAACGGTGTCAAAAAAAAAATGTACTACATTGATGCAAAATTTCAAATTTGGATACTAAATTGAAATAAACTTAAAACTAGATACTATTTTAAAACTTTGGGATCAAACTGAATATGTTCCGACTAATTAAGCCTTTTATATTCTTTTATAAAATTGAAAGAAAAAATTAATATATTTAGTAAAATATTTTGGACAGGCACGGTAAAAGAAAACATTTAATGTAGAAACTGAATTTGTTTAATAACTAACGATAATGATTTTGTATGAATTAAGTATTTCTTTTTAACATACACTGTCCTAAAACTTAAAATTCCACAAAGTTCAATTTGAAATAAGGTTAACAATTAATACCTATAATTTTTTATATATAATAGAGGATGTGACATATAATATATATATATATATATATATATATATATATAAATAATAAAGTACGAAAAACATGCTAATATATATTATTTTGATTTATGTATTGGTGAGTGTGGAAAATACATTAGAATATATACATAATACATTGTATTAATTGTTTTATATTTATATGTGTTGTTATATCCACACGAATCTACGAAATTATATGTTAAGTGTGTTTATATTTAGAGATGACAAGGCATTATAGAGAGTCATGGGTGGTACCTACCTTCAGTGGTCTTGTCTAACAAATCTATCATCTTACCCATTGGACACTAATATATAAAAAAAAATATATATATATATATATATATATATATATATATATATATATATATATATATATTTGTATGCATGCCTGCAAATATTTAAAAAGTATTAAATCAAAATGGTTTAAAATCAATTCTTTAAAATGTAAATTTTGATCTTAAAGTATAATCTAAATAAAAATACATGTTAGTGCAAATATATTTATTCTTCTTAAATTCAAATAAGTTGCAACGTAAAGTATACAAGTTAATAAAAAACAATCTCTCTAAAAAACAACTTTAATTTCATGAGCCTAAATAAAAAACAAATTTAATTTCACGCACAAATTCTTTTTTCATCGCTAGCCATATTATTTGAGAGAATTTTCACAACATTGTCACAATTGTTTCCTTCGTTCATTCGAAAAACGTCATATTTGTTTTGAGAAATGGAGAACAACCTTGTACATTTTTGTTGTTGTCGAATCCACATGGCAATCTAGAATTTCACTTTCTTCCCATTCCTTATAACTGTTTTGTTATTTTTCAAACCATGCTATTTGATTATATGTTCCATATACATTTCTCCCATATTTCCACCAAATTCAGATTTTTTTTTGTTCTTCATCTCTGTTAAGTTCCTCTACCCTCCATACTTTGACTCAATAACTATATACCATAAAGTGTTATTTTCCACTTGTAGTTTCCACCCCATCTTCCTACTAGTATTTTATTTAATAGAGATAAAGGTTAAATATGATTTTGATATCTCAAGTTTCAGTAAAATTTAGAATTAGTCCATCTTCAAAAAATTTGACCAATTTAGTCATTCATATTTAAAAATACGTGAATTTAGTCCTTTTAATGAAATTTTGTTAAGTTTATCTGACCTTCAAGCGCATTTCTTGATAGTATTTGAATTGTTTACACCGTTTGACACATTTTTGCTTCAATGTTAACTCAAATATTATCATAAAATGTGTTTAAAATGTCAAATAAACTTAACAAAATGTTGTAAGAAAAACTAAATCCACACATTTCTAAAGATGAAAGACTAAATTGGTATAAAGTTTCGAAGAGAGACTAAATTCAAAATTCACTGAAATTTGAGGGACAAAAATCATATTTAACCCATTGTTTTACTCCTAATCCCCCGTTGTCTTTTGGCCAATAAATTTTTTTTCCTAATATTCCCACTATATTTTGATTTTGTCTTCTCCAATGGAAACTAGTTTGAATATGTTAATCTTCTATAATACTGATTATACTTTTCATATGAAATTCAATTTTTAAGTCATTTTCGTTTAATATTAATAAATTGAACTCATTGTATATATTTACACTAATTTCGTATTTTTAACTTATTCTGTAAATATATTTATAAATCCTAAATGTTTTCAACCTATGAATATTTTAAACCCTTTCTGTACGTGCAAAAAGAAAATATGGAGTGTTGAAAGAAATTGTCCCTATAAGATTTGTTATATACTCTTTCAATAGTGAAAATGTTAATATAAAATGTAAAATTTCTATTTTGGATCTTCAAAATTTACAACAATATTGTGTTTTTCATTCAAAATATATAAAAAAAATAACAAAATGGAGAAATAAATGTGATAATAATTTAACTTAACTTTTTTAATTGTTCATATCATATTTTAACTTAATATCTTTTTATTGTTTCCTCGTATATTAAAGAGAATAGTAGAAATTATAGTGGTTTAGATAAATGTATTTGCTAAGAAACAAGTATACGAGAGATAAGTAGTATTTTATGTGAAGATATATATTGAAAGAAAACATCATCAACTATATTGCTATCAACATAAGGTAGTTTTTTTTTAATAATAATAATTATCAGATTATTGATAAAATATAAAATTATCCTTCTCATTTAATTTAATTTATCTTATCCAAATTATCTCATTTTTTTTACTTTAATTATTTTTCATTATTTTCTTTAACTCTCTTACCTTTTATCACCACATTCAAAGAGAACACCAGACAGAACAAAACTTACAGCTTCTAAAAAGTGAGAGAGATGTTGGTGGTTTTAATGTTAATATGTAACAAAGCCAATCTTTAAGCGAAATTCTAATTTAATAAACCACTGTTATTATTATTTTTAAATTCTCAGATTATTAGTTTTTTTTTTTTTTATGTTCAAGTCTTTCCTTTACATGTTTTAATGATATTTTTGCAAGAGAATGTAACATAAAATCAGAGGTATATTGATTGTTATTTGTAACATTAAATTAAACATAAGAGAAATTATCATCATTATTTACCCGGTACACATTATACATTTATAACTTGGAATTCAAAATTCAAAACTTAAACAAATAGTGGAAAAAGAGAAAATCTGGGTAAGCAATTTATCTGTGTAGAGGGAGAAAGTGATGTTACAGCTATTTTATTTATAGAGGAAATGAGCATCACATTGCCGACATTCTCTGTCAAATTAAATAAAAAATATAACAAATATTATTCAATAATATAATAATGCAACTTATCTGTATTAGTTGAAGAATAATAACCATCTCTTGAACAATATTTCTATTTTGAGGTGACAAAAGTAGATCAATTAAGTTGATAATTGTTTCAAAGTTTTCAGAGAAATAGTATTTTTTTTTTAATTTAAAAGTTCTCAAAATTAATATGGTTGGAGTGAAAACTACAATTAAAGTATTTTTTTCATTACTTTAAAAATTTATAGAAAGGTTTTCTAAATTAAACTAAAATAATATTAATTTTTTTCTCTATCAAACATATTTTATTTTCAAATTTGTTTAAAAACTAAATTTATAAGTACTTAAAACAGCACTTAAATTGATAGATTTTTTTTGTGAGAGATACACAGTTAAGTTTACTTAATTTTCTTCCCTTTATTTTACTAAACTATAAAATAGCAGCTATTTTAAGTTACAAATGTGTTATTTACTCAATTATCTTCTTACACCGTTATTCATTTTCTTTTGTATGTTTCTGTAGTTCATTTATATATAATAACTTATCATGTTATCCTTATGATTATAGAAAAACATATATTTGGACATACCTATGAAATAAAAAAAAAAAAAACACGCTTGTATGAATCTTAGGATAATTTTAAGATATATTTATTCTATAAAATAAATCCATTGCAAGAAAATAAGCATATTTAAAAAAATAAAAAATAAAAGCCTCATGAATAGTTGTACTGAATTATTGTTAATGCAAGTAATAATATAAAAGCTACTTGATTAAAAATATTGAAAATAAAGAAACAAAAAAGTTGGATAATTGGCATCAAAAAATGTTAAATCATTGTCTTTGAAATGATTAAAAACTACGGTGCATTTTGTTTGATGTAAAAATCAATTTTCATTTTTAATAGATGTAAAAATGTTAGTTGACAAGAAATCAGCTATCAATCTGGTCAAGAATCCAGTTTCTCTTAAACAAATTAAGACTATAAACAAGTGAATAATGGTGAGCTTCAATTGGCTTATTGCTCAACAGAAGTTGAGTTGACAGACATCCTAACTAAGACAATTAGGTCTGACAGATTTGTGAAACTTAGAGGAGAGTTAGGATTTGTTACTTATGAGTATTTGAATTAGGGGGAGTGTTGAAGTAAATTCAAATATAGTTGGTTATAGTTAGTTTTCTCAGTTACTGTTCAAATCTTTGTGAGCTATATGTGTGCATGTGTAAACTTCAGAAAATATGCAAAATTCAGTTTTTCTTCCTTTACAATCTGAGTGTGTGAGAATAGTGGTCCAAAGTTAATTTCTTTGATAAATACAAAGTAAAGACCTCATAAGTATTATATTTTGAATGATAAGCATTTACATGTGTTAAGCACACAAATCACAACAACATAGAAACTCTTTAGAATGTTTTAGGTAGGTAATGTGCTTATAGTCCAAATCAAGCAAATTGTTCCTTAGGATCAATGAACAGGCATATAAGCAAATCAAGAAGAACTGTGCTACTTTTATATTAAAAGAGTTGGCAAGAGAAGAGTACTGAAGGTCTCTCTCCTTTGGTAGATACACAAGTGACAGCACTATTTATCATGGATGCTGATCCTCTGAAGATGTGTTCAAGCTTGAGCAATTCTGGTCTTAGAAGCAAAGATACGGTTGAGGATAGCTGCAAGTCGCACACCACCTTGAGCCAGTCTTTTTTCCACAATAGGTAACCGAGAAAGGAAGTACTCATCTACATTATTGAATAGAATAATAAAGAATGAAGGGAATCCTCCAGATATTATGAAACCAAATAAAATATTGCACACGGATCACAATCATTGAACATTGAATAAGTTGGTGCGTTCCATCGGTCATGACCAGGTACAGAGAAAATTGTGATACACACTTTAGATTTTATTCTATTAATATATTTAATAAAAGATGAAGATTAAGTAGAAGAAAATGGATTCGCACAATCGAAATAGAAAAGAACACAACACAAATAAACAAAAAATCACTCCCTCCTGTCTTTTTCATATCAAACAAGGATACTAAAGAAATAACACTACCCACAGTAGAAGGAAAAGAGGAAAAAACTCTAGCTGACGATTATGGAGTTCCTCTAATGTTCTATTTGTCCATGAGAAATAGGACATACCTTCTAAAGTGCTTCCTGGTGTAGCATTCTTGTAGGCAAATTTGCATGCTAAGCTAATGCTTTCAGAAGCATACCTGAATTGAAACCAATAAAATCAGAATATGCAATTTCAAATTATACAAGTTGTATGCAAGAATGTGATGTGGCAAACCATGGGAAGTCCTTAGCTATCTAGATATGCAACAACAATGGTAACCTTACTAGGTAAGTTACAGGTAGTAACTGGTGTTGTGATTAAGATAATTATTTCAACTTAATCAATTCCACGTTTTCAAGGTGCAGAGTTATGAAAATGAGGCACAAGAAATGAATATAAATTTGTCAATATGCATATAAAAATATTGACTATCAAGCAATGAATACTGTAACCAGTTTAATACTAAGCAGCCAATGAGACAAAACTAGAGAGCAAAATGAAAAAGACTGTGTTTTATGCTGATACCGATCTGGACAGGCAGTGTAGTTGTGTGCACAATGTACCCAAATCGATACATCATTTGACCAATTATCCTGCAGAAAGAGAGTAAAAACAATAGTTAGCCACTTTGATCGAGACGTATCTGTACAAGTCCCAGCATAGCAATAACTATGATGATGACCCAAGAAAAAGTTTCAGTTTACCTACGCTGGGTATCTTCATCATTTGAATAAATGCATTAAAAAAATTAGAAAAATGAAACTCACTGTAATATTCCTTTGAATAGCTTGTATCATAATAGAAAGATCTGAATCATAGAATGTTTTTAGAGCAGACTGAATAATCATGTCATCCCACACCTGGACCAAAACCGAAATCACTGAATTTAATCGATTTACTGCATTATTGACGGGGATAGATTGGATGAGCATGATAACCAACAGATAAAAACCAAAGGATTATGTACAAGATCTTAGTGTCAAAGAAATTAGATCACTTGCAAAAGTGGGTGCATCTTTTACCTACAGCATGTGAGAATACAATAAGGTTTCTCTAACTTTGGCATCAAATGCCAAGTGTAGGTATCAGTTCAAACTGCAAAGAATAAATAGAATTAAAATTAAAACTCATATATTTTTCCTTAAAAATGGACTTGGTTTCTAAATCTTTTCCTTGCCCATATTACCTCTCTCCCAAACACAATGAAGAAAGCAACAAGATACGGAATAAAAAATAATAGAGAGTTCCACTACAAGTAAAGTTTCTCTCAGAAAACAATAAATCTTCGTTAAGTTACACTACGAAAAGGGGAAAAAAAACAATTTCAGTTACTTAGTACAGTTAAGTCACGGAAGGGAATACACCAGTGTTATGTTATCAACAAACATAGAATCTGATTCTAGGCACTTACATGATGGAGATTTGTTTTCCTTCTGTACCAACGAACTGTAATTGAATTTCCACCTAGGTCTCCAAGGAAACCAACATGTAGGGGCTGCACCAGAAATCAGGAATGAAATTACATATCCTTGCAATTACAAGTTAGCTGAAGAAAAAAAGACATTTAACCCCGCGATTATAATTCACACAATACATGGGAAATAATATATTGACTAATTACCACCAATGCTTGTTTTAGAGTTTCAAGTTCTCATTTCTCAACTTACCTGCCCATAGATAAATTCAAAAACTCCAATTTGCCACTCATGCAAATCCAGGACAAAATATTTGAAAGCCATAGTTACTTTTTGGACCAAGACTAACTTGTGTTTTTGATAATATTTTAAATAGGAAACAAGAAGAAGAAACCTGATGAACATCCCCAACAAAATGTGACAAGAACAGAAGTGCCTCAGTCAAATTATCTGTATTTGATAAAATCAGAACAGAAAATTAAAGGACATATCTTCGTATGTAACTAGAAAATTAAGAATGCACTCTGTGAATGCATGCACATACAGTTTAATTCAGATGAAGGGCCTGCATCAGCTGATTTAAGTTGCATTGTATAGTTGTATATTCCTCCCGTTACACACCTATGTTTATGCTTGGAAGAATCATGGCAGTCTCCTTCAAGAATCATGAGAGTCGCATCATAGTAACTTGGAAAGTGCGTGGTCATTGAACAGTCTAAAGTCTTATTGGATAAACATCACGGGAAATACTAATAGAAGAAATAAAATAAGAAATTAAAATGAACTTAAAGTGTCTTATCCAAAGTCTTGTTGGACTTTTCCAGAAGTTCACAGTTTAACTTATAGAAGAAGTATAATTCATTTTAGCTTCTTATTTTCTATTCATTTAAGTATCTGTTGATAAGTTTATCCAAAGAGAACCTACATATACAAAAATTCCATCAAAGCCAATGTACCAAAGGGCCAAACATACTCACTGCAGTATTCGTAGTTACACTTGAAATCCGGCGTGTCAACATAATGTAAAGCACTACTCCAACGATAGTGGTAATTAAACCTAACCTCGTCCGCCCAAGAGCACACTGCAGCAAGATCACCTTCAGCAGAATCTGGAAGCAATTGTTTGACAGAAAATAGAGCATCTTCACTAAGATACCCCTGCAATTCAAACCTTCCAAGAATTTTTTACCAACACTGCGGTCTCAGGATAAACACACAGACATGGTAAAACCCCAAAACCACTTATACTCCGAAACCAACTACGCTTCTAACAAACCCTTCATTTATAATTCATTGCTTTCACAGCTTGTTCTACACTACACTGGATCTGTTATCATTTGTTATATATTGAAACTAATTTAAGAATAATTGAGACATTGATAATGAATCTAGAAAGAGATGTAAATGCAAAGAGTAGGGTGGTATTGTTACTTTACCTGTGCAATCTTGCAAATGGCATAGTGACCCTCCTTTCCCCAACCCAGAACAGTTGGCAGTGGCATCAGCAACAGAAGAAACAACACTCTTACTCTCTCATCACCCATATGCATCATGTTAATGTTAATATTACACAATCAATAGCAATAAGATGGAATCATTCATAGACAGACACAACAAATTTGTGCTAATACCAGGATGAATGACATGAATGAGTTTGGTGTTAAGCCTAAGATTCCTAAATAGTATATAAATCCCCAAAAACCCAAACCCCAACAAGAAAGTAACTTCCTAAATTGTCATTTACCAAGAGGAAAGGCAAAGGGTGAGTCACCACAATTCAGATTTACCTTACTGGAACCAACGGGTGTATCTGTAGGTAACAAATGTGTGCCAGAATGTTTTCCCTTTTCATGTTCAGAAAACATTGTAAATTTTAGAGATCTCAATTTCAAAAAATTACTAAAATCTATTTAATTCACTATAATTATTCTTAAGAATAATTTATATCTTTCTCTAAAATCAAATAAATTATCTCAAAATTTTATACGATTTTATTAAATGAAATAGTAAAAGATAACATTACGTTTCTAGAAAAAAAGAAAGTAATTTGACATTTTTGTAACATCAAAGCTTTTCTTCTAATTTGAAAACTTTTGGATTCTCACTTCCATTTTATAATGACTAGGTAAAAAATATCTATGATAATACAATTTTCTAAATATTCTATTTTTTAAATAAAAAATACAATTACTTGCTAATTGAAGTAGATTAATTTAAATAAAAAATATACATCTCTTAACATTTTATATTAAGGTTCATATAAAATGGTAGACATTGATATCAATATCTCATTAATATTTATGGGTTATTTGGTAGTAATAAGATAGTAGATAATATAATAGGTGGTATAAAAATGGTTCAGTAGTAAATGACATAATAAATAATGTGTTTTGACATGTATTTAGAGAATTGATTTTACTAGTTATGAAAAATTGATTTTAGTTCATGAAGAAATTAGAAAGAGTTGATTTTGTCTGTGTGAATTTGCCGTCTTGAATTGACTTTAGAAATTGACTATGAATTTGCTATCTTGAATTGACTTTAGAAATTGATTATGAAAGTTTTTAAACAATTTATCAACATGAATTAATTTTAAAAGTTGATTTTTAGTTCAACATGTACTTAATAATTAAAAAAGATTTAAATGACTTTAACATAATACAAAGAAAATGAATTTTAAATTTAATTTTACCTTGCAAAATTATAAGTAATATTTACACCTTTTTATATGTAATAAAATTAATATTGCATTTAGTTAATGTAAAATCCTTGACCACGGCAGAGATGTTATAATAAAATTGTATTAATTTTAACCTACTTTTTAATATTGTTATACATTTATTATTGATGAGAGATACTTTACTCTCTAAACAAATATTTTTTAAAAGATTAAGAGTTAAATATGTTTTTGGTCTTTCAATTTTGTGCAAATTGAAATTAGTCTTTTCTTAAATTTTTGAACCAATTTAGTCCATTATCTTTATAAATGTGTATATTTAATCTTTCAATCAATTTTTTCTAAGTTTATCGACTTTGAAACGCGTCTTTCAATTAACATTGAAGCGAACATGTGTCAAACGGTGTAAACAACATAAAATATTATAATGAAATATATTCGAAACATCAAATACACTTAATAAATCTGATTAAAAAAATTAAATCCACACATTTATAGAGTTGAGAAATTAAATTGATTCAAAAAATTTAAGAGGACTAATTCAAATTTTCACTAAAATTAAGAGAAAAAAATTTAACCAAAAATTAATGATATATAATATTGTTAAAAACTTATATAATTAATATGCATATATTTTCAAATAATATTAGAGATATATAATTTGAAAAGCAGACCACAAAGTATATGCCGATTACCTTATATAATAAAACATTAATATTAACACCATTGTGATATACTTGATAGAAACCTATCATTCATTATAGGAATGGCCAATTTCATTAGATTTACTCCTAAAGATATTTTTCATGTCTTACATAAGAAAATGCTATAACATTACAAAAGAGAGCCACAAGCAAAGGTATGTGTTTGAAGAGAAAAAATATAATAAAAACAAAGGTACATCTATTTTTGGTGGTATCTTCCACTCTAGAGAAGTTCTCCATAGAATATTCTAGATTCAAGGTGAATTTCGACAAATCCAAGCTTGCTTGCTAAAGGAGCATAGTTTCCTCCAACATAATTTTGTAACTAATATTTTGGGTATCATAAATGTCACTATATATATTGTAATATTTGTTTACTTGTTGTGGTAGCTATAATAATGCTTGGATAGATATTCATAAAAACTACTCAATAATATAATCTATACTAGGTAATTATTATAGACTCTAGACATTTCTATCACAATTACGTATAAATTATTTTATAACATAAAAATAAAATATTTTAAATGGTTAAATATGTTTTTGTCCCATAATTTTCAACGAATTTTGGAATTAGTCAATTTCGAAACTTTAAACCAATTTAATCATTTTTCTTTCAAAATATGTAGATTTAGTCATTTTAATTAAATTTTGTTAGGTTTATTTGATTTTCCATACGCATTTCAAGATTGTATTTAAGTTGTTTATACTGTTTGACACATTGTTTCTTTAATGTTAAGTCAAATACTATTATAAAACGCGTTTGAAATGTCAAATAAATTTAAAAAAATTTGATTAAAATGACTAAATCCACATATTTCGAAAGATGAAATATTAAATTGGTATAAAATTTTAAAATGGATCAATTCCAAAATTCACTGTGAAAATTAAGGAAGAAAAACATATTTAACCCCATTGTAAACGATGGAAAGTTTAATTATGTTTTTTTTATTTTCATCCTTTGAAATAAAAGTTTTACTAATGAATAAAAAATCTAGCTCCCAATGTGAGTTTATTGTCTCAAAATTTTAATAGGTTTATTGTCTTAATTAGAACCTTCAAATGCCGTCAAAATGAAATTTCAACCTACAAATCCAAATAGATGAAGTTGACATTGGCTTGTCACTAAGCAATAATGCACAATGATAATCTCATTTGTGTAATCATCAAATGCTAAGATTGAATTATTGATATTTTTTCGTTAAGGAGGTCCAAATTAGTATTAGTTTAAAATAAGCCACGTGTCCCAAATTTTCACAATTATAATAGTAAAAAATATTAAATACAATTATTTTTTCTTTGAAAAATTAAACATACATCTATCTATACAATTTAAAGTCTTTGTAAACCTCATAGAAAACAAGAAGATTAAAATGGTGGTGACATTAATAAATGTTTTATGTATTGAAATTATTAGGAAAGAATAAAAAAATATTTGAAATGGTTAGAAAAAAAAAAAGAGAATAGTTAGGTCAGGGTTAGGTTGAAACATAATGAAATTGAAAAGGGGAAATGTGTGATTTGGTGGGTAACGTGTTGGAGAGAAGGGAGAAGGAGGTGGAAATAGTAAGCGGAATGCATTGAGATTTGAGCATTGCGTTTGGTTTCTTATTAGTAGTTATTTGGTTTTCAACTGCTACACGTCGATGCCGTAAGCCGTGGCGTGCAGCAATAATAATATGTGGGAGCCCACACGCAACCCCTTTCTCTTTCCCCGTGGACCGTACCGCACCCGATTTATTTCATGCAATCCATTCCCTTCTTAATCATCATATGGAACGCACCTCTCTCTCACCCATTCCATAACGTCTTCTGCTTCTTGTAAGCCTTTTTTTTCTCTCTCTTTCTCTCTCTTGCTCTTTCTTTCTCTGTCTCTCTTGATTATTGCTTTTCACCTTTGCAATTTCTTTTGATTTGGGGTTTCTTGTCATGAATTTTTTTTTACATGGGGTTTCTTTTTTCTGTTTTTTATTTTTGGTCTTGCCTGTCTGCTGATTTCTTCGTTTTCGTTTGTGTTTATGCTCCGTTGTTGTTTGGTTCGTGGGAAATTTGAGGGAGATTTTGGAAACCTATAACGTCCATTGTTTTCGTTGAAACCGCGTTTTACCCTTATTTTTCAGTTTGAGGAGGAAAGTTTTCTGATACCCAGAGTTTATATTTGGGAGAAAGTTGAGATTAGTTCACTGTCTTGAATTAGTTTTGATTTATCTGAGACAAAGTTGAGATTTTTAGTGTTTTTCTTCTGCTGGGTCTGTGAGTACTTTGGTTACTGTTTTGTTTGCATTTTGATGTTTGGTGTGATGAAATAATGGTGTTAGTTGTTAGATCCCCTTTGTAGCGCTGTGATCTTAGCTGTAGTTAACATGCTATGTTTTGGTTTTGTGGGTTTACTTTCAGCGAAGAAGACCACCCTTCTCTTTGCGCGTGTCCCGTTCTCTTCTCCAATTTTCCTCCATCCCCACTGTGTGATTGGTTTGAATATATTGTGTTCGTATACTCATGAGTACCATGGAGGTTAAGCTCTGGAATGACAAGCGCGAGAGAGAAATGTTTGACAACTTTGCCGAGCTTTATGCCATCATAAAGGCCACTGAGAGGCTTGAGAAAGCCTATGTTAGAGACATAATCTCACCCCAGGAATATGAGTTGGAGTGCCAGAAGCTCATTGCTCATTTCAAAACCTTAGCTTCCACCCTTAAAGACACTGTGCCTAGCATTGAGCGGTTTGCAGACACTTATAAGATGGAGTGCCCGGCTGCACTAAACCGCCTTGTGGTGTCTGGTGTGCCTGCTACGGTGGAGCATCGCGCGACTGCAGCTGCCTCTGCTTCCACTTCGGCTGCTGCTGTGGCTGAGTGTGTGCAGAATTTTATTACATCCATGGATTCCTTGAAACTTAACATGGTGGCTGTGGATCAGGTGCATCCACTGCTCTCGGACCTTTATGCTTCTCTCAATAAGTTGACAATCCTGCCGCCCGATTTTGAGGGTAAAACCAAAATGAAAGAATGGATTGCAAGGTTATCCAAGATGGGTGCAGCTGATGAGTTGACGGAACAACAGGCGCGGCAGCTTCACTTTGATCTTGAGTCTTCTTACAATTCCTTTATGGCAGCCCTACCCAATGCTGGTACATGATTGAGTGGCCAGTGTGCTTGTACATTAAATCAGAATTTCCCTCTTTTTTTTTTTTTCTTTTTTTGTATTTGCTTTGGTTATTAATCTTGTTGATTGGAGGAAAGGAATTTTCTATTTGGTTACAGCTTATACATTTTTAATGCTGGTTCCTTGGATATTTACTAATGATGGCTTTGTGCTGATCATTGATGTTTCATTTTATATTGTGGACTAGTTTCCAGCTTTTGTTTTCTTACCTGCTGTTGATTGTTTGGGTTTGATTTGAGTTTCTGTGTCCTCCTAGCAGGGGTGGAATCTCAATAAACTCGATTGTCGAGTCTACAGATGTACACATTTGTCTTTGTACCGATAGATGTGTTTCTATATCATATAGAGGTAGATCTTTCAAAAAATTGACATGATTGATAGCTTTTGATGTGCTTGAACTATGCTAATCATAAGTAGTTATGCAATTATTGGGTGGAGATGCGTTCCATATGGTGGATAAAAAAGGAGAGACCGATGTCTTTTCTTTTCTCCTATAGTATGTGGAGGAATGCAGCTTGGAAGATACAACTCCCATGTTTTTGTGGTGAGAAACCACAAGAAATTGTGCCTAGAGTCCATTGTAAAAGTCGATTAACCATGATTTTTTATTCTTTTTTCTATATTTCTTTTCATATTGTGCCTTGTTTTTCTTTAAACGTTGCTACTTTATTGTTTCATTCATTTTCTTTCGTGTTATGTTATTTCTTGCTACTTTTTTTCCTTATCAAACACGGTGTTTGCCAGTAGACTCAGATGCACAAAATTTCTGAAAAATCGTTAGCCTCGTGCTCTATTTTATTGCAGTATGAAGGCACATAATTTCGATTGCCTTGCATATAAACCAGCATCTGAATGATCTCTCTGCAATCAAATGTTTGTTTGGAATTTTTTATTGGGATGCCATAGTTTTGCTTTGATCATATTAATTAATTGACAAGTATTGCATGAAGAGGGTACGCTGTAGTGGAAACTGGTACAAATGATGCCCGCGTGGAAAGGTTAGCTGTATAAAAATGGTTCTCTGCCATAAATTACAGCCATTATTCACTGCATCTTAGAATGAAACTGGATTAATTGATTAAAAGTAAAGTGGTGCCCTTCATCTCAAGCTATGAACTTCTGGTGTTCAGAAGTTCAAGAAAAAGTGGGATCGTTTGGACACGATATAATATTAGAAGGAAAAAGACAGTTACCTAGAATTTGTTTGGTAAATTGGAAGTCAAAAAGATTTGGTATACCTGTTAATTAATGGCTAGACTACAGTTTACCAGTGTGATATTTAACTGGATCATTTGTTTCGTTGTGAGTACGAAAATTGACACTACTTTTAATCCATTCTTACAAAATAGTCAATTTTCAACAGAAGACTGGTACTAAATTAATACTAATACAAAATTTATTCTGTGATGACCAAGAACTGTTTGTACTGCTAGTGAAAAGCAATTTTCTTTCATTATTTTCTCAAAAAAAAAAATCTAATAATTAGTAGTAGTAATAGTATCTAAGCGAATGGTATGATCATTGCGTATAACATTTTAAGGACACTAACGTTAGGCACCAGAAGCTGAGTAGCATTCTGCAGAAAAAAATCATTTAGGACTTGGGAGCTATGCTTGTCAATTAAACTGAACACAAAGCACGTTTTGGTTAACAATGAGGCTCGCTGTCTCGGATCTATGAAGCAAGAAAATGGCTGCAGCAAGTAGAAATGCTGCTAACAGAAGCTTGAACAGAAAAATTTAGGTCTGTTCCTCTCTAACATGAATATTGCATACACATCCATTTTTAGGTTGAATTCAGATTGACTGAATTTCAATTTCACTGTTTCAAATTCTAAGCATTAATTATTCAGAGCGCACAAAGTTCTAATTATTTCTAATCTGTAGAATGTTATTCACTTTTATCCTTCTCTTGGGAAAATGACAATGGAGCTGGTGTAACATTAGAGAATTTACTCACTTCATATTTGTAACATTCTAAAGGTAAAGGATATCGGTTTAATCTTTCAAATCATCGTAACAAACATTAACATAATACAATCAACATGGTCAGAGAACAACGTCATGGTAAGAGATTTAATTTCAATGTCTATGTATATGAAAGAACATATATTAACATAAATCAATCCCACTTTTGTAAAAAACTTATCTGTAGATTAAAAAGTGAGTGTTTTGTTTTTCATACTCCAACAACTATGTTTTTAAAAGGGTCAACACATTTTCGCTGTTAAACCCTTCCTTCAACCAGTTCATCTCTCTCCCCCTGTAACATGAAACTGTACTTACTGTTCTGAATAGAAAACAGGCGGAAATGAAACGAAGAGAGTAATATGATTGAAACAAAGCATCCGTTCCGAAAATGTGTGAAGCTATTTACATAAGATGAGAAGAATAGCAGGTTCCTATATGGCACAGTTGTGTATAGTGTTCCTAATCTACTAGAATCGAAATGGAGAAAAAGCTTCTTGTGTTGCATGGATCCTTTGTTGTGTGAAGGTGTTATCGTTCACCTCAAGAGAACAGGCAAGAGCGAGGTGAAGAGAGGGAAGAGAAGCAGAACGATGAGAACAGCGCCGAGAATGATGGCATAGCAGGTCCACTTCCTGGAACTCTTCTGAATCTCTTTGGCATCCTCAAGCTGCTCCGTGCCACGTCGCACAAACGAACTCGCATAAGCCACGTGGCTCTCGATGTTGTTCAGCTGCTGCCCCTGCGCCTCCACCATCGCCGCCATGTCCAGAAAAACCTGGTGCAGTTCCATCAAGTTCTTCTCAATCTCCTTAACGGCGTCGTGCCGCTCCTGAATCTCCGAAATGGTGTCCATTATCTGACCCCTCCCCTGCTCCTGAATCGCCCTCTGCAGAAAGCTCTCGCTCTCCCCACTCGATATCAAATTCTCGATCGTCTCCTCCTCCGCCTTCTCCCCCGTGATCGTGAAGTACCTCCGCTCCACCGTCTCCTTGTATTCCATGTGCATGCGCGCCCTAAGCCCCTGGAAATCGTCCATCATGTCCTTCAGCTTCTTCCCCAACCCGCTCACCACCGACGTCCTCGTCCGGTCCGCCGACGACCCCGGCCCGCACCCCGGCAAGCTCCGGTTCGCCGCGTTCGACCGCTCCAGCGCCTCCAGCTTCCCCTTTACCACCTTCACGCGCTTCAGCACCAGCTCCACGTCCTTATCCATGCGCGCCCGAATCTCCTTCATCGCCTTCGCCGTGTGCGCCGTTTTGCTCTCCTCGTTCGCCTCTTGCAGCTTTCTGTACAGCATCTCCACGCTCCTCATGTCCTCTTTCACGTCCTCCACATCCTCGAAGAACTTGTCCAGGTTCACGCTTTCTTTCCCCGCCTCCACGTCATCTAGATATGCCTGCTCTTTCAGGTCACTGTATTTCTTGAACGAGTTTGAGAAAAGGTCGTTCATTTTTTCTTCTTTCTTTCTTTCTTTCTTTCTTCCCCAACTACCTAAAACCCTTTTTTTTTGTTCTTTTTTCTAGATATCTTGCATGCTATATATGATCAAAATCTTGAGGAGCATGTGCTGAACTCATCCTCCTCTGCAGAACCAACAATGGAGAACCCAGAAGGTGACAATTGACAGAAGCGAGTAATTGCCACCAACGAAAGGTTTAACTTTTTGAGGATGTTTTTTCTTTCAGTCCTGGTTCTTATGGTGCTGGTCTCAGAGGCTTATGGTAATTAATGATGGATGATGAAACAAGGTTTGTGTTTTTGCCTTTTTTTGAACGGAATCTTTAGATGATTTGTGTCCTTTCAAAGCTTCTGCTCTTTTTTATTTTTAGGAATTGTATATTGTTTTTTAATTAGATGTTCCATTTTGATACTATCTAAAACAAAAGAAAATTGAATGTTTATGCAATTGTGTTTGGAACCTAACAGAGTTTGAGCTAGAATTGATGAATCCTATTATAGATGGAACTTAGCAGCCAGTCTTCCCTCCTTCACACATTCTATTTTTGAAAGGAAAATCCATGGCTGCTCAATTCATTTTTATCTTTCATCTTTCACATTAAATATCTAACATAATAAAACTAAAAAAAAATAAAAATGAAGTGATGTTGTATAAGTAAGATCAAATATTTCTCTCCACCAATAACTGTTCAGTGTAATCAAACTTCAATCAAACAGAAGAAATAAAAATCACTTAAAGAAGACGTGCTATAATTTGTATGTTATAATATACTATATTGAATTAGCATTGATATATATATATATATATATATATATATATATATATATATATATATATATATATATTCATGTATATTATTACAAATAATGATAGATAATAATCATAACTGATATTTTTAATCTGTAATTAGCATAATTATTGTGGTACTTCTAGTCTTTAGATAATAAATAAATAACTTATTAAAATCAATACAAAATAATTGAACTAGTTATTTTAATTGATAATAATATAATTTAAATTCTATCTTGTATACTGATATTAGATTTGTAGGCTCTCTTGTTGAATGGTTTAGTTGGCTTTTTTCTTACTTGTGTTATACGTTGTAAAATGTTGTCTTTGCGTTATTCATGCATGCTATAAGTGCAAGTACATCCACTGATATTTAATGGTAAAAAACTAAAAAGTAAAAGTAAAAAAAAAAGATATTATTAAAATTATTGAAATGAAAAACATAATTAAAATTATAAAAATAAATATTTTATTAACTTCTATAATATTACAATTACAAGGCTTATTACAATTACAAGGCTTAAATATCTTTTTGGTCCTATTTTCGTAGTGTTTTCGTAGTGTTTGTTGCGGATGGTCCTTATTTTGACAGAATGTTTAAAATGGTCTTCGTTTTTACCGAATGTTTAAAATGGTCCTCATTTTCGCAATTTATGTTTTATTTGGTAACACTGTTTAAATCATTAACGGAACATTGTACAGGTGGCACGGTGTGTTACGTGTATTGTACGGTGTAGTACAATGCTCCGTTAATGATTTAAATGGTGTTACAAAAAATGACCAAATAAAACACGAATTACGAAAATGATGATCATTTTCAACATTCCGTAAAAATAAGGATCATTTAAAACATTCTGTTTAAATGAGAATCATCAACAACAAACACTACGAAAATGACGACCAAAAAAATATTTAAGCCTAATTACAATAAAAACACAGAACACTTTACGATCATTCCTATTTATTATAGGTGATTTTTTTGCTGATAATAAAAGAAAATAAAAAATAGTTATGTTAATAAGAATAAAATCAATATAACATGTACACAATATATTATAAAATGATCTACATTATTAATTGTTACTAAATTTTGTAATATTAGTGAAGAACATTGGTTAACACATTAAAAAACATTGGCTGTCAATTACGATGGCAAGAAATTATAAACAATAATGTCTTTCTATGTTGGCTTAACTAATTCATGTATTAATAATGTATAAAAAATTGCATGCATTATATTTTAGTTACAATTAGTAAATAATGTTTAACAAATAAATAATTTATGTAATTACGAAGTAAACTTAATGATTCAAATCTAATTAAATTCAATTATCAAAATTCAATTAAATGTAATTATTCAAATCCGATTGATCCATTCACAATAAAATAAACAAAATAGACTAAATATAATGGATCACAAAAGTTATTGGTTGTTGAAAATTTCCACAAAAATCATGGAAGAACAAACATTTTCCACAATAGTTAGAGACTCACACTTAATGATATTCAGACTTCCCACTAATACTTTGCTTGGACAATATGAAAGAAAGAAAAAAAGTTAAAATAAAAGTTACTTATTATTCTAATATTATTTTTAAAAATTTATTAATTTTATTATTCAAATACCCCTTAAAACACATTTCTAGCAATGGTATACATCTTTGTCCCCCTCTTTTGTTCTTTCTTTTTCTTCTTCTTTCTCTCTCATCACTGAAGTTGTTCCAATCAGCTCGAGAAAAGCAGGGGATATCTTCTCTTTCCATCTTTGTAACAGAGGAGGTTACGGAAGCAAACAAAGCTAAGTGTCAAATAAGATTTGGTGTATACATCAATTTTCTTCCAAAATTCTTAAACCCAGAGTATTCATTCTTTATCTGTTTCTCACTTTTGTTGTAAAGATCACGGATTTTAAATAGGAGCAAAAAGAGTAGCTAAACCTTGATCCACTGTTATTTGAAGTTTATCATAGGCCATCAAAGTCTTCTGCTCACACTGGTACGATCCTTTACCCCTTGCCAGAACCTCACCATCTGCATCTATGATCCCTTCCTTCTCCTGGTCCCCCAAGCGCGGCCCAGGTTCCAAGACCAGAACTTTCACCTATGGTTTGTTGCAAAAGATATAGAAAGTAACATATCTTGTCGTGCAAATAAATCACTGCAGGAAAAGTATTACAGTAGTGATGACCACACCTTTAGGTACATGACATGTGGCGATTTTACATGACCTCCATTATTCAAATCTGACATCAATGACAGCAACGGTAATTTGGGGCAATTCTTCATAATGATCAAGTCCAGATAACCATCTGAAAACTGCATTTACCAAATTAAATTAACAAAAGACTAGTTAAGTTCATGGCTGTAGGCAACTATCACCAATAAATAGTTAAGATGTCACACAATGGAGGGAGAAAATTTGGGGTGTGGTGTCAGCTAGCAGTTATGTCAATGATGGCAACAATTGGGGTGTCTCTATGATCTATTCTGCACGATACTTATATAATGAACATTGATGTCTAATAGTCATTAAAATCAAGCAAAATATACCAATAGCCATTCCTCATTTAGTCGTATATTAGCCTCCATGGGACCAGTTCGGATACTAATTTATATGGATTCATCTTCTAATTCTTTTTTTAATGTTGCCAAAACTGTCATGTTAGCAATACGAATCAGTTCTAGCTATGACATCACATGTCAGGTGAAACAGTATGAGAGAGCAATGATATACAGAAGAACTTTTACGCATACAACCAACCTCTGCATCTGGTGCAGCCTTGGTGTTTTCAGCACCCCAAGGCACATTGTGAAGCCAGACAGAAATAAATGGTCCATTTAAAACCCTCCAACTCAGATTCTCCAAGTCAATTTCAGGTCCCTGATAAATTACCCTTTTTAACTTCACTGGTTCCTCATCCATTTGATCACTAATAATGCGTTTGCTAGCAGAACTGCCAGGGTAACTTATGGTCTCCCCGTAAGCTTCAAATCCAGGTGCAGGCACAAAATAAAGACATCCTTCATAATGCCTCAAATGGAAGATTCGAGAAAGAGCCTACAACAATAGGTAATGCAAAGAAAGTAAAAAATAACCTCAATCCTTTTAAGTCAAAGAAATTGCTGTATAACAACGAGAACATGGCACTGAAGTGTGGGTCACTACTAGGTATACATATAATTCTGGTGCAAAAAATCAGGAGACAATCTTAAATTCGGTACTTTGGCTTCTACATAAACACAAATACTTTTTTGTAAACTTGGTAGGTGATCAATACTTTGATGATTAACGGCTTTTTGATTTATGTTCTTGCCTTCAACCAAAGTATCAGATAACTCATGCAACAATAATTCATATAAAAAGACTCAGCAACTAAAGAAAGCATCATAAACTAACATGTCTTCTTACTTATTACACGGCTTACTTACATAAAAATCTATTCGTGCACTTCCCATCCACCTATACTTTTCAGACTCGATATCAATATCAGCCACCAGACCTGAAATAAAATTATCAAATGTTACATCAAATAACATGGCCACAACCACATGCTTCCTCACAACCACCTCTTTTTCAAAATCCAATATATGGTGACGTTAATTTATAATTACCCCATGCAAGCATCAACACACTGAAAAATCTGGTTTCCCCTTGTGTGATGGTGGCCACATCAAGTGATCGCTTATGGCCTGACAGCATTTAATGCAGAGTTAATATATACATCAACACAGTTTAAAAAATCATATATATGATCACATATGTGACAAGTTCGTAACCTCTTATAATGGCGAGAACAGCATTGGTTATTGTACAAGGATCACCCACTGAATCGAGAAGAGACTTTGCCATGCCATTCCCCGTACCTTTATTCATTTTATACGAACGTGCATCACAGAGGAGATAATTAGAAGATTAACACAACAAAATTTATTGGCTAAATTCATTAAAGAAAAAGGAATGAAACCTGCAGGAACTACTCCAAGGGGTATCTTTATTGCAGTGTCCCAGTCCTCCCTCTGAAGCAGTCCATTTACAACCTACTAAAAGTGCGTGACGTTAGTAAGATAATTAAAGAGAAACATAGGCAACCATGTGTACAAAAGAAACTCAAACAATCATTAGTTCACACAGCCATCATCACATTCTTAATGGTCGCACTTGGTACGAACTGTAACCAAATAACAACAATAATTTCAGTGAACTAACCTCAACCAAAATCCCATCTCCACTGACACAAACTATTCCATCGTATTTGGAAAAATCAAGTGACTGAACAACTTGCTTTGCATGGAGCTGATGCTTGGTTTCTGATATATAATAACAAAAAAAATAATTCCAACTTATAGATAGTACTATAATTTTTTTATTATGTTGTAGACTATGATAGAATGCATTAATAATAAAATATTTAACTTTGATAATAGTATTTTAAAAAACTAATTTTTATTATTCACAGTAAAAAAAACGTACACCTATAAACATTAAACTAATAATAATAATTATAATAACATTTACTTATTTATTTAGATTTTATACCTACAACAATTTTTTATATTTTAGTTTTTACATATATTGCATGAATACGAGTATGATATAGGTACTGATACAACATTTCGATAAACTTGGGATAGGACGTCAACATAATCAATATAAATATAATTAAATTTTATAAATGATGAAAACATAAATAAAACTATTTATAATTTAAAATGAAATTAAATCCTTGAATAAGTTTCAATGTCATTATAGTTCCTTCTCTTCTCCATCATCTCTCAAAAGAACTGACTCCAAATCAATTCATCACTAGAAGATTAGAAACTTCAAGATTCTTACCCTTTCAAGTATATCCTATTTATCTCCACCAATATCCCACATTTTGTTTTCACGCTCTATATAACTATTACACTTCCTTGAGTGGAGATAGATATTTGTGTGTGTGTGTGTGTATATATATATTTTGAATCTTTGGCTCTTTTACGATTTAGGATTATTAATGTTTGATTGGTCTGTATAGATTGTTATTATCAATCACACTTTTTTTATAATAACAATAATGGCAAAAGAAAGAAAACCTAAGGAAAAGATCAAAACCTTGAACAGTAAGATGGACTTGTGCGTCTTCCAAAAGAGGTTTAACATGATCCCGAAAAATATTGGCACCAAATTTCCTTCCCCCAAAAGGATTAACAAAAACAAAGAGCCTCTTAGGGCGTCCTGTTCCAATAAAAATCAGAATCCGCAGCACAAAATTAATCACATAAGCTACCAAAAAATCTTCAAATTAGTTACCCAGGGAATCGATGAATTCTTTGAGCTTCCGGCACCAGAGCCTGTGCGATTCCTCCGACGATGGCCGAAACACGACGTCGTCTCGGACAACTTTTCTTCTACTCCCGCAACCACAGCATCCATCTCCGCTCTCCACCACGGTTTTCAGCCTAATGTTCAAACCATCGGTGGCGAACCCGATAACCTCTTTTTCTATGATCAAATTCCGTTGACCTCCCTCCGGCCACCACAGCCTCCCATCGGCAAGCAGGGATAACTGCGTCACAGTTCCGTTAACGTTGACCTGATCGGAGATTATGGCGGCGGTTCGGTCCATTTCCTGCGAGAACCGGTTTGATTGCAAAATAAACCGCCAGAGCAGAAGGTCAAAGAATAATGGTAATGACTTGAGTTAGGAGGAACACAATTGATTAATTTATTGATTTCTTTTTCACAAATTTTAAAATATATAATAAAAGCCTTAATTTTTAAAAGTAGATTAGTAATGTTTTCAACTAATAAACTCATTTTTGATATATTTACACGCACTCTAGTCAGTAATGCGAATTATATATATTGAGATTAATTTCTTTTGGGAATTAAATTAGTCTAATTTTTTGTTTATAAATTTTACCACCTTTTTTAAAGTTGTTCCTAAACGTGTACTTTGATCATCTTTTTTAAATGAAATCATTTCTTACCATTGTAAATTTATTTTAAAAAGCATGTTAATTGTCAAAATTTTAATTTATATATTTCAGGGAAAAATATGTTTTTCGTCCCTCAAGTTTTACTAAAATTTGAAAATGGTCTCTGGTCGAAACTTGGTCACTGTTCAATCCCTGTATTTTCAAAATCATTGTTTTTAGTTCCTATTTTTGGACGGCGTTAAAAATAACAAACGGTGTCACGTGTTATTTAATTTTTTATATATATAAAAAAAACTAGCGTCGGCCTAGCCGATGCTTTTCACCAAAACTAGAAAAAAATATGCTTTTAGTCCCTGAAGTTTGAACTTAATTTGAAAATGGTCTCTGATTGAAACTTAGTCACTATTTAATCCATGCACATTAAATATTAATTATATAATAATAATAATAATAATATTAATATAGTATTAATATTAATTACTTATTAGTATAGTACACTATTTAGTCACATTTAAACTTAGTCACTATATAATTACTAATATTATATATAATTACTGATATTATTATATAATATCAGTAATTATATAATAATAATATACAAATAATAATAATATTATATAATAACAATATATAATTATTAATAATATTATCAATAAATAATAATAATATTATTTATTATTTATATTATTACTGATATATTATTATTATATAATTATTAATGATATTATATAATTGTTAATAATAATTATTATATATTATTAATAAATAATAATATTATTAATTATTATTTATATTATTACTGATATATTATTATTATATAATTATTATTAATATTAATACTAATAATAATTATAATATTATTATTTATTTTAATATTATTAATAATTATATAATAATTATTATTATTATTGTTATTATTATATAATAATAATACTATTAATAATTATATATTATTATTATATAATATTATTATTATTAGTAGTATAGTATTATTATTATTATATAATTATTATTTAATGTGCAGGGACTAAATAATGACTAAGTTTCAACCAGGGGTCATTTTCAAATTAAGCTCAAACTTCAGAGACTAAAAACATATTTTTTTCTAGTGAAAAGCGTCGGTCTAGCCGACGATAGTTTTTTTTTATATATAAAAGATTAAATGACAGGTGGCACGCCGTTTGTTATTTTTAACACCGTCCAGAAATAGGGATTAAAAACAATGATTTTGAAAATACAGAGACCAAAAAGTAATTATGTTTCGACCAAGGACCATTTCTAAATTTTAGTGAAATTTGAGGAACTAAAATCATATTTTTCCCTGTATTTTACTTTTAAAATGAATTAGTCAGTGGAAACGAGCAGAACATTACTGTTATTTGAATATCTTGGTTTTCTTTTTTTCATTTTTCTATAGAAATCAAATCATAGTATAAAAGTAGTAGCTAAACCCTGAGTTACTCGTATTTGAGGCTTATCATAGGTTATCCGAGTTTTCTTTTTCACATTGAGATTAGGATTAAGTTATAATCATAGAATTAAGAAAGAAAACATAAATTCAAATTTAAAAATAATTTTGTAGAATGTCGCATGTGTACAATTATTTATGATCCTATTTAAATTACAAAACAAAAACAAAATATAGGGAGAACATAGAGGTTCCCTCAACTTTATAATAATTATATTGGTAGAGATATTGTTATATAATAAGTATTAAAAATACAAGGCACGCATTTATTAGCTTATCATGATAAGAATTAGATAATATATATAGTATCATATATGATTTATAATGATAAGATAAAATAAGTGTATGTATGGTGCTTTTTTGGAAGTGTGGTTTTGTATCAGTGCCATGTTACTGTGTAAACAATAGGAAACAGTCCTCACTACAACATTAGGTGAACAAAATGAGATAGCAATTATATACATAAATTCTTTCAAAAATAATGTGGTATACTTATGGTCAATGGTATATCATCCTATTTTGGAAATATGTAAATTTGACCAAGGGTCAACCTCTATATGCTTATAAATCCTTTTTTTTTTTAATTATTCATCGAATGAATTGGTTGAGAAATGTTTCTGTTTGTACTTAAAGTATATTAAGGTCACTTACGTCTTCATAACAAGATTTTGATTAGTTTTTGAATATTTTTTATAATAACATTATTTTTTAAAGTATTTTACGTTGCGAATTAATTTTAAAATATTTTACACTAATTAAAAATTAGTTTTTAGAATTAATTTTAAAATATTTTACACTAATTAAAAATTAGTTTTTATTTATTTTTTACTATTTGTTATTTATTAAGAAAGTTGTGATCCAATTCAATTTGTTTGGTTGAGATGACTCAATCCAACTTTGGTTTGACTCGACCTAATATTGTTCAACATGGGTTGAGATTGTGTCTCAAGAATTAACATAGTATGATATGAACTTGATCTGACATTGGTCTAATGTTGGTTTAACTCAACTCAGCCCAATATCGGTTTGACTTAATTCGTGTGGTCTGACTTTACTTGGTATAATATAGACACAATTTTATTTAATCTGATGTGAGCCCAACTTGACTAGGCTCGAGTTCGACACAAGGTGGCCTAAATTGACTCTTTATGAGGTGAGATTAACTTAACTCAGTCCAAGGTGGGTCAAACTCAACTCGATTAGAGGTGGTCTCGACTTAACTCAGCCAAAAGTGGGGCAAAATGACTTAGCAATAGGTGAGTCTACTCGACTTAGCTTAAGGTGGGCCTAACTTAACCTATGATACGTCCAAAATGACTCGATCTGTGGTTAGCCTAACTTCACTAAGTTTAGTGTGGGCTAATGTGGACCTAACTTAACTCAATTCAATGCGGACATGTCTCTACTTGGTCTAATGTGGGATCAACTTGATTAGACCTAACATGGTCCAACTTGGCTTCACTCGACTTGATTAGGCCCTATTTAACTCAATTTAAGGTGCATTCGACTCACCTTGGCTTGACATGGACTCAACTCAACTTGGTTTGACATGAGCCTAACTCAACTTTGTCCAATGTGAGCTCAATTCAACTCAACACGTTGTGGAGCCTATCAATCTTATCTTACTTAGATCCAGCCTATCTTAGCCTAACCCTTACAACCTACTTTGCTTGGGTCTAACCTGACCTTGTATATCTTGACCTGGGACCTACTCACGGATATTATTTCTTTACCCAACTTTATTTGACCTATGTGTGGCTCAACTTTACCAACATTGGTCCAACTCAACTTAACCTAACATGAGTAATCTCAACTTGACCTAACATTTTTCAAAATTGAATTTGACTTGCCCTATACTCAATTCAACCTAACTTATCCTAATTCATGCTTAACTTGACTTAGCACGATTTGAATTAGATCTATATTGGCCTAACCTAGACTTGTTTTGTCTCAACCTGACTTAGGTCCTTGACAACCAGCTTAAGATGGTGTCAACCTGGCTTAACTTGACTTAAATTCAACCCAACTTTGCTTATATTGTGTTTGGATTTGAATTGAGTAAATGTCTTTATGTGTATCAAGACCATTTTAAGTAATTTTTTTTCATTTTCATTTTTAAATAAGATATCTACTTAAAAATATGGTCCATTGGTTAGCTTTGACCAATGGGGCTTTTGTTGCTATTTTGGTCCAATAATTTATTTGAACTTTCTAGTCCTGTAGTTTTTTTCTGGCTCACGTGTTGAAGATCAATCATGCGAGTTGAGTCAAATTGACAAGTTTTGTAATTTAATATTTTGTAATTATAATTATAAATTAAAACTATTTACAATCAAATTATAAAATTTATTTATATTTAATTTTATAATTATTAAAATAACTTTAATAATGGTAATAATAATTTTTTTTATTTTTTATTTTATAAAAAATTAAACACACATACACACATCTGTTTTCATTATCAACTATTAAATAATTTATTGTATTAAATTAAATTACTCTAAAATAAATAAAAAATTATAAGTGTGTAAAGGATTTAAATATGTTTTTTTTTTCACGAATTTAAATGTTTTTAATATTCACCACGTTAAATGTTCTAATAGAAAAACGTTTATATTTTGCTCGAAATAAAATTCTATTTCAACACTAGTCAGAATCTTGTTTCTTCTACTATATATCTAAGAAATCTTTAGTATAGGTAAATTACTGAATTGGACATCTTAACTAACTGACACGTGTCTGAAATTGAGGGTATTTTGGTCTTTTGGATAATTTTTTTTTTCAGCTGAAGCTTTAATTGTTGATTGATGGTTGCTGACAGACGGAAGCTTCTGCATGAAGGCATTGCATTTGGCGGAGGTATTTGAATTTTTCTTCTTGCATTAGGTTTGTTCAGAAACATATTGTGCTACTTTTTTCTTCTTCTTCAACATTTCATTGGATCTTCTTTCTTCTTCTTCATAGCAACGTAAGTTTCATTTTTTTTTTTGGTTGTTTATTTTCGTTGGTTGATGTTTGTTTCTTCTTCTTCTTCTTCTTCTTCTTCTTCTTCTTTTGCTTTCTTTTGCTTTCTTCTTCTTCTCCAGTTTATTTATATATCTTTGTGATTATTGTTGTTCAAAGTTTGCAGAACCTGTTTTGTTGTTCATACCGACGTAAGTTATAATTTTTTTTTGCCTTTTTTTTGTTGGTTGATGGTTGCTTCTTCTTCTTTTTCTTCTTATGCTTTCTTCTGCTTTCTTCTTCTTCTGCTGTTTTTTTTATTTTTTTTTTGTTGTTTAAGGTTTGCAGAAGCATTTTA